>ULSO01030968.1_pt1 | contig 53045 bp, 46 predicted proteins | sample 1956701 | NCBI WGS metagenome assembly ULSO01 (sample SAMEA4835708, study PRJEB28245) | human gut metagenome | biome: gut microbiome; material: fecal sample | place: Denmark | collected 2008 | reverse complement strand
TTCGCCGTCTGCGCTGAAATGAATTAATTGCCGAGGTCGGGTAATGAAAAAATTGCCATTTTGAAAAGTAAAATTTTAATTTTATAAAATGCGATAAAGCGTAACATTTTCCGTCTTTGCTGCATAAATGCGCCGCCGTACAAATAGAGTATATAAAAAACCGACGGAGTGTTTATGCTTAGATACAGTTACATGTCAACGACCGCCGCGCTGAAAAGTCTGGGCGCGGACGAGCACGGGCTTACTGAAGAGGAGGCGGCTCGCCGCCTGCGCGAAAAGGGGCGAAACGTCATCGAAAAGGGCAAAAAGATAAACATTTTCAAGTTGTTTTTATGCCAGTTCGGCGACGTAATGACCCTTTTGCTCGTCGCGGCGGCGGCAGTCTCGGGCGTGATTGCGCTCATTTCGCGCGATTTCGGCGACCTGACCGACACGATTATTATAATATGTATAATACTTTTAAACGCCGCGATAGGCACGGTGCAGCAGTACCGCGCGGACAAGGCGATTGAAAATCTTAAAAAACTTTCCGCCCCGACTGCCGTGGTTATGCGAAGCGGAAAGGCGGTAAAAATTCCCGCAGCCGAGCTTGTGGCGGGCGATATCGTGCACCTCGAAGAGGGCGACCTCGTCCCCGCGGACTTGCGCATACTTTCGTGCAATCAGCTTAAAGCCGACGAAGCCGCCCTCACGGGCGAATCCGTCGCGGCAGACAAGCGTGATGGAGTTATAACGGACAGAAAAACTCCGCTCGGTTCAACTTACAACATGCTGTTCGCCTCGACGTTCGTCGTCAGCGGCAATGCCGTCGGGCTTGTAACGGGTACGGGAAGGAACACGCAGATCGGCGCAATCGCCGATATGCTCGAGGGCGAGGACAAGGTCAAAACCCCGCTCGAGCGCACGCTGGATAAGCTCGGCAAGGTCATTTCGCTCTTCGTGCTAGCCGTTGCCGCAGTAATATTTATTTTTTCTGCGGTTGCCCGCGGCGAAGTTTTGCAGAGCTTTATGACCTCCGTTGCGATAGCCGTTGCCGCCATTCCCGAAGGTCTGCCCGCGGTGGTTACCATAATTATGGCTATGGGCGTGCAGCGCATGAGCAGGCAGAACGTAGTCATCCGCAAGATGAAAGCCGTCGAAACTCTGGGCGGCTGTACCTGCATATGTACGGACAAAACGGGCACGCTCACCCGCAATAAAATGCAGGTCAGGGCGGTGTGGCTTCCTTCCGGCGGGGAAAGCTCGCCTATGTTTTTGCGGTGCATGGCGGAGTGCAACAACGCCCGAGGAAACGTCGGCGACCCTACCGAAGTTGCGCTTAAAAATTATGTCCAAAGCATGCCGCCCTACGGCGAAAGTTATTTAAGAAAGGGCGAAAACGCCTTTTCTTCGGAAAGAAAAATGATGAGTGTGACCGTCGAGGGCAGGGAGGGCAGGTTTCTTCTCGCCAAAGGCGCGCCCGACCTTCTCATAAAAAAGTGTACGAAAATTGCCGATGAAAAGGGCGAAAGGGACATTACCCAGGCGGATATAGCCGCGGTAAGCGCGCGCAATGCTCTGTTTTCCGACCGCGCAATGAGAGTGCTCGCCTTCGCTTACGGCAAAGGAACGCAGGAAAAAGAGCTCGTTTTTTTAGGACTGTGCGGAATGGCTGACGGGCTTAAACCGGGCGTAAAACAGGCAGTGGAGGAGTGCGCCCGCGCAGGCGTTGCCACCGTTATGATAACGGGCGACCATGCGCGCACGGCGCTCGCTGTGGCAAAGCAGGCGGGAATATGCTCCGACCCGTCTTTGGTGTTTTCGGGCGAGCAACTGGATGCCATGTCAAAGCGCGACAGGGCGGAAGCCATACGCCGCGGTAGGGTGTTTGCCCGCGTAACGCCCGCGCATAAAAATCTTATCGTCAAGGTAAAAAAGAGCGCGGGGGAAGTAGTCGCCATGACGGGCGACGGCGTCAACGACGCGCCGTCGATAAAATCAGCCGATATAGGCGTGGCTATGGGAATAAGCGGAACTGACGTAACCAAGAGCGTAGCCGATATGGTCATCGCCGACGACTGCTTTACGACAATAGTTTCCGCCGTGCGCGAAGGCAGGCGCATTTCGGCTAATATCAGAAAGACGATAAGTTTTTATCTTTCCACCAATCTAGCGGAGGTGCTCGCCATTCTGATAGCCACTTTCGCGTTTATCGGCAAGGACTTTCTTCTTTCCACACAGCTACTTTGGATAAACCTTATTACCGATACTTTCCCCGTGATAGCCCTCGGCGTAGAAAAGGGAGACCCCGACGCAATGAACCGCCCTCCCGAGAGGGCTGAAAGGGCTGTGCTGAATGCGCGCTCCGTGCTGTCAATATTGTGTTCGGGCGCATATATATGCGGGGTAACCGTGGGCGTTTACGCCTATGCGTATGCAAATTTCGGCGTTCAGACGGCTACTACGATGGCGTTTTTGTGCGTGTCGTTCTGCGAACTTTTCCACGCGTTCAACGTGCGCATGGAGCGCCGTTCGGCGTTTGGCAAAGGCGCGCTTTCCAATAAGGTGCTGCTTGCAACCGTGGCGGTGGGAATAGCCGCTAACGTCGCGCTTTGCTTTTCGCCTCTCGCGCCCGCGTTCGGCATAGCCGCGCTCACCGCATGGCAATGGGCGGCAGTGTTTGCGCTCTCCGCCTCGGTAATTCTTTTCGGCGAAGCGTATAAATTTCTGTGCTCGTTTTTTGCGGGAAGATTAAGAAAAAACCGCGCAAAAAAGGTTAATGGCAACATAGGTTAAAAATGACGCAAATTAGGCTGTAAATCTTGACTATCTGCTCAAAGCGATATAAAATTTTTTGCGTCGGCGCGCGCCCGACCCGCATTGGCGCGCGCCGAAAAAGAATAAATAAGGAGTGGCTCCGCAGGCGTTGCGGGGAAAGGTTTAATTGCGGAGCGTTACGAAAGAGGAACTATGAAACTGTTTACGGGAAAAATGTTTACTGCGGTCATAGCGCTTTTATCCGTCGCATGTATCGCAGGAGTAGGCTATTCTGCCTGGGTTATCACGGGTTCGCACGCGCCCGAGCTGAGCGGCAACGTAACCGTGGACGGAGTTATCGACAACATAACTTCGGTTACCGTGGGCGATGGCGAGGGCAATCAGTCTTTAAGTTACGGCGCGCCTTCCGAGGCCGCGGACGGCACGGGCTGGCTGTATTCCGACGGCGCTTCAAGCGAAAATCTTTCACTCGTATATCATTTTACATTCAGCAACTATGCCGAGGGCTCGTCGTTTGCGCTGGGCATATCCGTTTCGGACGGCAAGAGCGGCGCCGTTTATTCGTCGCCTTTTTCTTCTTATTCGGAGACGGTGGAGGGGCTTTCGCTCTACGACGGTGGGCAGGCGAGCTATGAAAGCGCGGTTGCGCAAGGCTTTATTTCGGACGCGTCGGCTGCGCATATTTCGGTAAAAGTCGGCGAGGGGTCCGACCTTTCCTACGCCGACGGCGTTTTCTCCTTTTCGGGCACTTCGCAGAGTTCGTGCACGGCCGAGATTACCATAACTTTTAGCTGGGGAGAATTGTTCGGCGGCGAAAATCCTTACTATAAATACAAAGATCTGACTTCGGCAAAGGACAGGATAGAGGCGGCCGATACGCTCGCGTATATTGCCGCATGCCTTGAAGACGTCAGATATACCATAAAATTTACGCCGCAGTCGGAGAACTGAAAGCTGTATGGCGGCTGATATAGTTGCCGCCGCGGTCTGTGCCGCGGCGGGATTTGTTATAATGCTCTGCTTCACAATTTTGTGCAGGCAGTCGGTCAGAAAAGAAGTTGAAAAAGTAACTTCGGGCGGTAGCGACGCAAAGATAAACGGCAAAATCGCTTCAATAAAAGCCCACCCCGCAAGGCACAAAATTTTGCGGGCGATAAAAATTGCGTTCGGCATGCTGTTTTATGCGGCTTTGCTTATTGCCGTAATATTGTGCGTGCTCGTTTCCCTGTCGGTGCACACCCGCGGCAAACTCGGCATGCCAGTCTCCGCGCTCGTCGTTGCTTCGGGCTCGATGAGCTATGTAAATCCGCTCAACGAACACGCAGAAAACATATCTTCGGCGGTCGGGGGCTTCGGCGAAAATTCCGTAATTTTTCTCGAAAAAGTCGGGCAGTCCGAGCTTAACTTGTATGATGTGATAGCTTACGTCGCGCCCGGGGATATAATCATTATTCACCGCATAGTCGGCATTGTCCCGAGCGAGGACGGAGAAGTCAAATATATTACGCAGGGAGATGCCAACCTCTCGCAAGACGCCCTCGCCGTAAGTTATTCCGACGTGATAGGTCGGTACAACGGCTTTGAAATAGCGGGAGCGGGCGCATTCGTCATGTTTCTGCGTTCATATACGGGTATTGTAACCGCGGTCATGGTAATTTACGCGCTGTCCGTGTGCGAATGGGCGTCCGGCAGAATAAACAGGGCGGAAAAGAGCAGGAAGCAGGAGCTTATCAGGTCCTTCGAGGAAAGTTGACCGACTTAAAAGTTGCGGCGCGGAGGAACGGAGCAAGGGGCAGAAAAATATTTAATCAAATTTCTCAAACGATTATTTAATGTTTTGACAAACGGCTTAAAGTGTGATATATTGTTTTAGCGTTGTGAAACAGTATATGTGCGCCGTCGGCGCGCAGACATTGCAGGCCTGCGGATGTACCCAAGTGGCTCAAGGGGCTCCCCTGCTAAGGGAGTAGTACGGGAAACCGTAGCGCGAGTTCAAATCTCGCCATCCGCGCCAAAGAACAGAGAAGACGTTTTGTCTTCTCTGTTCTTTTATTTTTAATGCAAAGCACTTTGCTGAGTTGTTTGGGCGGGAAGAAGTACGGTTTGATTTTTTCCTGATTGCGGACTAAAAATATGCCGATAAATTTTGTTCGCGCGCTTGCAAATATAAATGGGGTGTGTTAAAATAAAACAACAAAAACAAAGAGGGTTAATATGAAAATTGTGTTCTTCGGCGACTCCATAACCGATTGCGACAGGGACAGAAACGACGAGAATTCTCTCGGCAACGGATACGTCAAAATTCTTGCGGACAAGCTCAGACCCATTTATCCCGATATGGATATATCTCTCATAAACAAGGGCATAACGGGCAACGAAGTGTGCGACCTTCTCGCGCGCGTCCAGAAGGATGTAATAGACTATTCGCCCGACGCCGTTGTTATAATGATAGGCATAAACAACGTAATACACAAATTCAAATACGGCAAGGAATTGAACCTCGCGCAGTTCGAGCGCGATTTGAGGTTGCTCATCAAAAAGCTCAAGGATGCGGGCATAGTGGTGATATTCCTCGAACCCTTCCTGTTGCCTGCGCCCGACAAAAAGCGCATGCGCCCTCTCTTTGAAAAGGAGCTCGACATTATTCACCGCGTATGCGTGGAAATGTGCGACGAATTCGTCGCCTACGACGAAATGTTCAACGGGCTGTGCATAAGCACTCATTATTCGCAGTACGCCGAAGACGGCGTTCATCCCACGTTCGAGGGTTCGGATATTATAGCCAACACGGCGATAAAAGCTATAAGAAAACACCTCATGTAAAGGTAAAAATATCGCCATATGCATATGAAAAATTGTGTGTTGAGAAAGATACTTATCGTTTCGCTTATAATACTCGGAATAATTATGGTTGCGGGCGTCGTTTATATGGCGGTGTTCAGTTTTGTCGGAATAATCGCCGTTGCGGCGGCATTCGGCGCAGCTATTCCGGTGCTTTGCGAGATTTCCCGCCTTGATAAGGCTTTAAAGAGCGAAAAAGAAGATGAAAAACAATAAAATATAAGCGGCGGAGCGCATATATAGCGCTCCGCCGCGTTTTTATTCAATTTGTCGCCTTAAATGTTTTCTTATGCGTTAAAGACTTCAAAGGGAGCGGCTTTTTAATAAATTTCAGCCGCAAAGCTCTTTGAGTGCGAGTTTGTAAATTTCAAAGCACTTTTCTATCTTTTCGAATGTGATGTATTCGTTCGCCTGATGAATTGTGCTCTCTTCGCCTTCCTCTTCGGGACCGAATGCCGCGCCGTATTTGAGCGCCCTGGCGTAAGTTCCGCCGCCTATGGCTATGGGGCGGGCGTTTTTGCCAGTAACTTTGTTGTAAACGTTGAGCAGGGTGCTTATAAGCGGGCTTTCCGCGTCGTTGAAAAGGGGAGCCTGGTCGTGCAGAATTTCATACTTAACTGCGCGCGCGTCGAGTACGTCGGTAACTTTGCTCTTTGCAAATGTCGCGGGATAGCGTATGTCGCAGGTTACAAAAATTTCGTCGCCGATCTGCTCTATGAGGTTGGGCGAGAAGGTGAGGGGTCCCGTGCTGTCCTTCATGCCTTTGAGCCCCATATATTCGTCGAACAGCGATTTTTTAATTTCGGTGAGGTTGAGGTATTCAAGCATGGGCGCGATAGCGTTTATGCCCTTGTCGGGGGTGGAGCCGTGCGCGCTCTTGCCGCGTGATATAACCTTTTCGCCTTCGGCGCTCATTCCGAGTTTTTCAAGTTTTTCTTTATCGACAGCGGCGGTCGCTTCGCAATAATCGCACACCATGTTGGGTCTGTTTCCGCCCGTAAGTCCGCTGAACGCTGCGCCTGCGGCGGGGAAGGAAAACTTAACCTGAAGTATGCCTTTTTCGGCGTAAATTACGGGGAAGTCTGCGTCGGGCGAAATACCTTCCTCGGGCATCTTTGCCACTTTGTTGTAGTGGTCTATGCACGCCCAGCCCGTCTCCTCGTTGCAGCCGAGTATGAGTTTTATTCTGCGCGAGGGCTTAAAACCTTCGTCCAAAAGCGCTTTCATGGCGTAAAGCGCAATCATTGCGGGTCCCTTGTCGTCCATAGTGCCCCTGCCCCAGATTTTTTTGGCGGTTTCGTCAACTTCGCCGCCGAAGGGGTCGTGCTCCCAGCCGCTGCCTGCGGGCACAACGTCGAGGTGGGCGAGCACGGCAAAGTCCTTTCCGCTGCCCCAGCACACTTCGCCTACGTAATTGTCATAGTTCTTTGTTTCAAAGCCCATGAAATCGGCGAGCGAAAGATAAAAGTCGAGGCACTTCGCCGCGCCCTCGCCGAAGGGCATGCCTTCCTTTGCGGGAGCCTGCGCGGAGTTGTATTTTATCGCCTGTGAAAGATTTTTTACTATATCGTTAAAATAATTTGCCATATTTCTTCCTTGTCTTAATTTAAGAGTGAAATCATTATACACTTTTTCTGTTTTGTGGTAAAATAAATTCAGGCTGTTTTTTAAAATAAATGTTTAAGGGGTGGCTTACAAATGCACGAAGGGCACCGCAGGCGTCTTCTGGAAAAATTAAAGAGCGGGGATAACCTTTTCGAACACGAAATTCTTGAAATTCTGCTGTTCAACGCCTATCCTCGCAAAAACGTCAATCCCGTCGCTCACGCGCTTTTATCGCGTTTTTCGAGCATAAACGAGGTTCTCAACGCGGACATAGACGAACTTTGCCTCGTCGAAGGCGTTGGGGAGAACGTCGCGCTCTATCTTAAATGCATAGGCGAGTGCCTCAATCTCGGCAACAGGTGCGAAGGTTTTGCCGTCATAAAAAATATTGCGCAGTTCAAAGATTTCGTCTGCGCCCGTTTCAGGGGCAAATCTTCCGAAACGCTCGAATTTTACCTTATGGATAAAAACGGCAAAGTCAGGCGCATATTTTCTTTCAGCGACAAGGATGCCAACAAAGTGGAGGTGCGCCCCGAGGAGATAACAAAAATTATATCCGTGCACAAGCCTTACGGCGTCTATATGGCGCACAATCACATAAATTGTCCGTCGGCGCCCTCGTCCGCGGACGACGATATAACGGGCAAGGTTCAGCTTATTTGCAGTTTGAACAACGTAAGGCTGTACGATCACTGCATTTATTCGGATACCGACGGCATATTCAGCTATTTTATGACGGACAGGTTGGAGAAAATAAAGAGCAACTGTTCGGTCGGAAACTTTTTCGCCACATAAAATTTGTGTGCCCGTTTTACAGATTTAAATAAAAAATTTTGTCGAGCCGCGCGTTCAGCGCGGCATTTTTATTGCCGCTAATCAAAAATAACAAAAAATATCGTTATTTCGCCAATTTATTACGAAATTTTCACAAAAAATGATTTTAGATTTTACAAATACGGTTTATATTATATATGTAAACGGAAGGAAAAATTCGTTTACCACAAAAAGGAACCGATCGGGCGCGCATAAAACGCGCGGGTCGGGCAATTCCGCGGCATACACGCTCATCATGAGTTTTCAATATTTTCTCTCCATATTAAAAAGGCGCCTGCACACATCGCGTGCAGGCGCTTTTTTTTATTTTATTGCAACAATCTGGTATTATAAAAAAGTATCGAATTGGGCATAGCTTTAATGTTAGAAAGGTGATAATATAAAATGCGTTATAAAAAAGCGCATTGCGCAATTTATTTAAGGAAAAGACAAAAGTGAACGGTAAAAAAATTCTGACTGTGCAGGATTTATCCTGCGTGGGGCAGTGCTCGCTTACGGTGGCTCTGCCCGTGCTTTCGCACTACGGCGTGGAGGCGGCAATACTTCCCACGGCGGTGCTGTCCAATCATACAATGTTCAAAAGCTGGTCGTATCTCGATCTGACCGACGAAATACCCGTCATCTTCGATAACTGGAAGAAAAACGACATAAAGTTTTCGGCGTTTCTTTTGGGATATCTCGGCAAAGTTTCTATAATGGATTTGTGCGAACGCGCATTTGACGAGTTTTCCGAGCCTCACGCGCCCGTCATAATCGACCCCGCGTTCGGCGACAACGGAAAACTTTACGGCGGGTTCGACGGGCAGTATGTGGCGGCGATGGCAAAACTTTTAAGGCGCGCCGACGTAATTTTACCCAATCTGACCGAGGCGTGCTATCTGCTCGGAGAGGAGTACAAAACTTCTTACGACAGGCAGTATATCGAAAATATCGCATTCAGGCTCAACGTGCTCACTGGGGCGGCGGTCGTCATAACGGGCGTTGAACTCGGCGGAAAAATCGGCGAGTGCATATTCAAAGACGGCGCTTTCAGCTATGTCATGGATGAAAAAGTGCCTAAATTTTCGCACGGCACGGGCGATATCTTCGCAGCGGCGTTCACCGCCCGCTATCTCAACGGCGCAAGCATGGAGAGTGCGTGTGCCGAAGCTGGCAGACTGGTTGCCGATTGCCTCAAAGCGACGCAGGAGGGGCACAGCTACGGCGTTCAGTTCGAGGATGTGCTCTTTTCGCAGATAAAATAATCAAAAGTCTGTGCATGTTGCATATCTTGCAGACGGCATGAAATTTATGTTTTGATTTATAAGGTTTAATTTAAAAGCCGCCCGCGGAAAAATTTTCCGCGGGCGGCTTGTTTTATAAAATAATTTTAAAGGTCGAAGGCTATCGCCGTTATGTCGTCGTTTAAATTGCGGCAAAAGTTTTTAAGGTTGGCTTCGAGGTCTTTTATGAACTCTTCGCCCGTCCTCGCGTAAGAGAGGGTGCGTATCGCGCCTTCCACGCCGAACATTTCGCCCTGTTCGTTTTTACATTCGGTAACGCCGTCGGTGAGCAGTGCGAGTATGTCGCCCTTTTTGTAGGGTATTACGTCCTCGAAGTAACGCGGGTTATCGAACCAGTTGGAAACGGGAGGGGAGTTGAGCATAATGCGCGTAATTCCTCCGCCCGATTTGAGAAGAATGGGCACGTTGTGCCCCGCCATAGAATAGGTTATGCTCGTTTCGTCTATGCGAGCCGCGGCTACGGTTACGTAATTTTTTTCGTCAAGGTTGAGCTCGCGGAAGCGCGACGAAAGCGAGGCTATCGCCTGCGCGGGCGAATAAGCCGTCTTGTCATACGCCGCTTTGACGAATGCCGTCAGCATTCCTGCGGAAATACCTTTGCCCGAAACGTCGGCTATAACTCCGCACGCGCTGTTTCCCACGGCAAATATTTCGGGCAGGTCGCCGCCTATCTCGCGGCAGGGGATATACATGTAAGAATATCTCTTGCCCGCAACCCACTTGCCCGCGGGCAGAAGTTTTTGCTGAATGCTGCGCGCCGAGCGCAGTTCGCTGGCAATTTCGGTTTCGAGTGCGTCGTCTATTATGCCCATGCACAGTCCGTCGCCGAGCGGTTCGACCGTCAGGGCGAAGGAAAGCTCCCTTTCGCCGTCCTCGCCGTTGAGCGTCAGCCTTACCCTCTGCATCGTCTGTCTGCCCGAATACAGCGCATCTTCGAACGCCTGCAAAAGCGAGCATCTTTTTGCGCAGTCGGAAGAGCCGCACAGCCTGAAATCGCGTTTGCAGCCGACAATTTTCCCCAGACTTCCGCGCGAAGCGGTGGAGGGGAACAGCGCTTTGAAAGCCGCGTTCGTATAAATAACTTTTAAATTGCGGTCGGTAACTATCAGTCCCGACGGCACGCTCTCGAGCATGCGCCTGTAATATTTTTCAATCATTATGCGGTAGATAGAATAAAAGTTTTCCGCGGACGAGCTCGGCGGTCAGCGGATATCCGCCCTCCGTTTCGTAAAGTTCGCCCTCCGCCTGAACGGTAATTTTTTCGCAGCGGGGAATAATAGTTGCCTTTCTGCAACGTATTTTTGTAACGCCTTTGACGGTGTCCAGCTTGCCGAAGAACAGTTTTATGAAGGCGATAAGCGCCCTGAACGGCGAAATGTAATCCACTATGAGAAAATCCATAAAGCCGTCATCGACCTGCGCTTCGGGAAAAAGTTTTATTCCCGCGCCTATCTGACAGCCGTTGCCCAGGCAGGCAAGCAGACCGTTGTAATCTGTCGCCGTGCCGTCTTCGCGTATTATCGTAAAGGGTCTCGCCTTGTATGTGAAAACGCTTTTGAGAAAGCCGAATATGTATTTGCTTTTGCCCAGCTTGTCGCTTTTCATCACGTTTTTTATTATGTCCGCGTCCATTCCGCAACCGACGGCGTTTATGGAGCGCAGACCGCTTGAAAGCTCGATGTAATCTATTTTAGAGGGCGCTTTGAAAGCAATAATCTGCGCCGCGTATTTTGCGTCTGCGGGAATGCCTATCGCCGCGGCGAAATCGTTGCCGCTACCCGCGGGTATTATTCCCAGTTCGCACAGGGATATGTCGCGTATTCCGTTGAGAACTTCGTGCAGCGTTCCGTCGCCGCCCATCGCAATTATGCTCACTTTTTCATTTCCGCGCGTCAGTTCTGCGGCGATGTCGCGCGCGTGTCCCGCATATTGCGTAAAGTACAGGCAGTATTTTTTGCCCGCCCTGTCGAACACGTTTTTAACCGCTTCCAGCTTGCGCACGGCTCTGCCTTTTATTCTGTTGGAGTTGATTATTATGTGGTACATATTCTCTCTTTTGTGCGCGCGGAGCGGAAGGGTGAGTTCATCTCTCATACGTAAAACGTTAAATAAGTTAAATATTATAAATATGCTATTTATGTTAATTATACTATATAGTTGCGACAATTGCAATCAAATTAAAAATATGGTATAATTAAAAAAAGTTACATATGCTGGAAATTTTACCCCAAAAACTCATACAACTCGCCGCGGCTTGTCCGTTCCGTCTTTACGTTGTGGGCGGCGCTTGCCGCGACTATATAACGGGCGTCTTTCCGCGCCGCGCGGATTGGGATATTTGCGCTCCCGCCGACGTCGGCGCAATGAAAAAAGCCGCGCTTTCTGTCGGCATGCAGGTGCGGGCGGAATTCCCCGCCACGGGCAGTTTAAAGCTCTTCTTCGGCGAGGAGGAGTACGAATTCACCTCCTTCCGCACGGACATATACGGCTCTTCCGGGCACCGCCCTGAATACGTGCGATTTACCGATGATATTTACGAGGACGCAAAAAGGCGCGATTTTAAATGCAACGCCGTATATTACGATATCGGCGGAGGGGAATTTTCAGACCCTCTCGGCGGCGTTGAGGATATAAAGTGCAAAAAGATAAGCGCCGTTTCCGAGCCGTGCAAATTGTTTTCGGAGGATGCATTGAGGATTATGCGCCTTGCGAGATTTTGCGGCGAGCTAGGCTTTACCGCAGACGAGCAGTGCATTTGCGCCGCCAAAAAAAATTCTTTCCGCCTCGCAGACATTCCCGCAGAGCAGTTGAGGCGCGAGATGGATGGCATTCTCCTTGCGGATAAAAAGTACGGCAACGCACGCGGACACGAGCGCGCTCTGCGCGTTCTTTGCGATACGGGCGCGCTTTTTTGCATTTTCAAGGGCTTTCCCGTCGTCGGCGGGCGGCAGGCGGAAGAGATAATTCTCTCTGTCGGTCGCGCTCCCGAAGATTTGCGCCTTGCCGCGCTTTTGCAGGCGTATTGTGCGGGCGGGCGGAAGGAAGAGGAGTATCTCTTTGACGAGGCTGCGGTCAAGCGGGCTTGCCTTTCCCTCGGATATTCGCGCAGGGTTGCCGAGCGCGCGGCGCGCGTCGCCGCGACGGCGGCTTTCGACCCTGTCTGCGACGTGCCGGAGGGGGAGTTGAGACGCTTTCTCGTAACGCACGCAGAATTAGCTGCGGACGCGCTCAGGCTCAAAGAGGCGCGCGGCGGAGGCGGGCTTTCGTTCGACCGCTGGCGAAAACTGCTCGGAAGGATGAAGGAGGAGGGTGTTCCCTTCTCGCGCGCAGAACTTGCGGTAAGCGCGAAAGATCTTATCGCGGCAGGTGTTCCGCGCGAAAAAACGGCGGCCGCGCTCGATTTTTTATTGCTAGAATGCGCTTTGGACGGCTCGTTCAACGCCAAAAATGCGCTTCTTTCTGCCGCGGCGCAACGATTTGGAATAAAATAACAGCCTTTTCTTGTTCTGACAGTTGATTTTGCAGACAAATAGAGTTATAATATAAAGCGACTTATAGTATGATGCGCTTACAGCGCCTCATATGTTTGGAGACAATAAAGCGGCGCGGTCGCGCCACATCGGAGGTTATATGGCAAAGGGCGGTTCAAAGGTGCTTACGGGAGTTATCGCGTTCTTTCTCGGTTTCCTGTTTGCTATCATCGTTGAAGTCGGCGTAATTGCGGGAGCGGGCTATTTCCTGCTCTATACCGACATCAATTCCATTTTCAATTTCTTCGGATATCAGAACGACGACGGAAAGGGTAACCAGTATATCAATACCAACAACGGGGTTACCACCGTTCTCGACCTTTACAACAAGATAATGGGCATTGCAGGCAACGTAGATCAGCTTTCAATATCGACGCTTGTCGATTTGTCGCCCGCGCTCGGCGCCATGCTCGATAATCTTTACGACCAGGCCGAAAATTACGGCATTTACATTAACGCCGATGAATTCGAAAGCCAGAGCGTCGTCAACCTCGGCATGTATATAAGGGAAGATATCATAATGAATATCCGCCCCTATGAACTTGCCGTCGGTCTTAAGCTCGGCGAGGACAACATTTTTGAAAATAATATCGTCATTCAGACGCTTCTGCGCGGCGCGGAAGCTAAATTTGTCGATAATCCCAACAATGATGAAAGCTATCTCGTCTATTACGACCAGTATGCTTACAACCCCGACCTTTCAGGGTATTACCGCATGAGCGGAGAGGACGGCGAGGCGGCTTATCCCGACAACATAGATTCCTCCGAATGGCTCACTGAAACCAACGCGGTCAACGACGTGGGCTACGACGTTTACAGACAGTACTTCTACTATGACGGCGAACACTACATAGTTACCAAGAAGGACGCAGACGGAAACTTCATTTACAGCGAATATGCAACCGACGTCGCTTATTACGATACTTACGGTTCGACGCCCATGCATACCAGCGGTAACTTCTACTATGACGAAAACGGCGAGCAGGTTTACTTCGAAGGAATGGAAGTAACGCTCGGCAAACTTATCGACAGCAACACGACCTTCGATTCTCTCGAATATCTCGACGCAGACGTGGCTTTCACCGAGATGATGGGACAGGAGAGCGAAGTTATAAACGCTCTGTTTGAAGGCATTTCGCTCGGCGACTTCCTTGAAGGTCATATGGACTTCGACGGCAGAGTAGGCAAGCTCGAAATACCCGTCATTATGGATATAGAGCCCACCAACGATATTATGGCGTTCATAGCTTACAGAGTAACCAACCTCAGGTACGACGCCGCAAACAATTATTATACCGCAACCTATCAGTACACTGACGAAAACGGCGCAACTTACTTAAAAGACGCGATAGTATATTCTGCCGACGGATATATCGACAGAGTTGTAGATGCGCAGACGGGCGAAGAGATCAAGCCCACAATGGTCGAAGAAATAGGCAACGTGATAGAAGATATCGGCGTAAGCACGCTTATCGACATCAAGCCCGACGACAAGATTACTTCCTATATCGGATACGGTATAACGGATATAGTAAACGTTTCTGAAAACACCTATTCCGCAATCTATCATTACACGGGCAGCGACGCAACGGCGGAATGCGTTGTTACAACCAATGCAGACGGCATAATAACTTCCGTCGTTCTCGCCGACGGCACCGTTATCAACGCCGCAACGGTAGAGGAGCTTTCCGACCGCGTTTCGGGCATAACCGACGCTCTCGCCCTCGGCGATTTCGTCGATATCAAACCCTCGACGGATACGCAGAACAACAATATAATGATGTTCACCGCTTATTCGGTAACGATGAATGCGGCAGACATTTCTGCGGGCAACGCTCAGGGATATTATAACGGCACGTATCACATCTTCGGCGAAGACGGCTCTCATGCAACCGCTCCCGCGAGAATTTATACGAGCGCCGGAGGAGTAATAAGCACGGTAGAATATTATGACGAGGCAACCGGCAGCTGGCTGCGCGGAGCAAAGACAACTGTCAGCGGCTCGGCAGACCAGATTTCAAGGCTTACTTCCGCCCTCACAATAGGCGACGTCGTAACCATTACCGCAGCAGACGGCAGACTTATGAACAAGATCGCAGGTTATGTCATTGACGATATAGCTTCCGCAGTCAACGAAATTGTTCTCTCCGACGCAGTCGATATCAAGACGGACGACAAAATTCTTCTTTACATCGCGTTCGGCGTAACCGATGTAACTTTCGACGGCACAAATTATAACGCGGTTTATCATTACACCAACGGAGTTGACACTACCGATTGCGTATTGGTTATTGAAAACGGCATAGTTACGGGCATAAAGGCAACCGACGGTTCTGCAATACAGGAAACGGACGAAGACGGTCTTGCATATGATTATGCCGGCACTACGCTGAATGATGTCGGCGCCAGGGTCGAAGGTATGACTGAAACGCTTAAAATCAAAGACCTTATAATCATAAACGAAAACGACAAGATACTCAACCTCGTTGCCGATTCTACTATCGATGGACTTTCAACCACAATCATGAACATAACCGTTCAGGATATGTATGCCGAAGAAATTTATGCGAGCGATTGGTATGAGGTAACGGCAGAAAATTTCAACGCCGAATATCTCTACTACACCAAGGACGCCGACGGCAAGTACGTTCTTTACAACAACGACGGCAGGCTGACTGCTTTCGATACTGCAAATACGTATTATTCGCGCGGCAAGGCGCAGGGCGTTTGGTATCTGCTTACTTACAGCAACGGCTACGAAGTTTGCTATAAGGTAAACGATCTCGGCATGATGATGAGCAATTCGACTGCAAACATGAAATACTCAACGCTTTGGGACTTCTATGAGGCGGACATAATAGGCGAGCCTTCCGATAAACCTGTTCCCGTAAGAGAGGCTACTCAGGAAGAGATCGATAACCCTGCTGTCGATACTATACAGATAGGCGAGAAACACTATTTCAGAAAACCCGTCAAAAATTGCACTATTGACGAAATGCTTGAAGCTGTAAATATTCTTGCAGTTCTGATGCCTTAAACATAACACAAAAACATTTGACAATTAAAAATTGATAATGTATTATATTTAAGTATTTTGCCAAAAGGCAGAATGCGTTCGCGGAAGAAATTCCGCGTACACCTTGCGTACCGCGGGACGGTACGCCGAATAAGTCCGGGAGGTGAATTCAATGAAAACTTACGAGATGCTCTACGTATTGGACAGCGCGCTCACTGACGAGGCAAAAGATGCCTTCGATGCAAAGTTCTCCGCTATCGTCGCAGACTTCAACGGCAAGGTCGTATCCACAGACAAGTGGGGCGTAAAGAAACTGGCTTATCCCATCAATTACAAGACGGAAGGCTATTACGTTCTCATGACCTTTGAAGCTGAAGGCGGCGTTGTTAAAGAGCTTGACCGCGTTGCAGGTCTTTCAGCAGAAGTTTTAAGAAGAGTTATTACCGTTAAAGCGTAAAAACAAGGATAAAGCAAAATGAACAAAGTATTTTTGATTGGCAACTTAACCCGCGACCCCGAACTCACCGAAACATCTTCGGGCGTTGCAATCTGCCGCTTTTCCATCGCCGTAAACCGCAATTATACTTCGGGCGGCGAAAGACAGACCGACTTTTTCAACTGCACGGCTTGGCGCGGATTGGGTGAAAATGTTGCAAGGTACGCTAAAAAAGGCAATAAAGTCGCGGTTTTAGGCTCCGTCGAACTTCGCAATTATGAAGACAACCAGGGCGTAAAACGCACTGCTGTCGATATCAACTGCAACGACGTCGAGTTTCTGTCTCCCCGCGCGAGCGGCGGCGACAGCGGCTACGAAAGCGACATAGCGCCCGCTTCTTCGAGCGAAAAGCGCAAACCCGCTTTGCAGTCGTTCGATGACGACGGCGACATTCCTTTTTAATGCGTTGTAAGGAATTTTTCAAGGAGAAATAAAATGGAAGAAAAACCCGTTAAGAAGAGCTATAAAAAGATGCCCCGCAAAAAGGTTTGCGTTTTCTGCCAGGAAAAGGTAGAGGTTATCGACTACAAGGATGTAAACCGCCTTAAAAAGTTTGTAACAGAATCGGGCAAAATGCTCCCCAGAAGAATGAGCGGCACGTGCGCAAAGCACCAGAGAGAGCTTTCCAAGGCTATCAAGCGCGCAAGAATTGCAGCTCTGCTTCCTTTCAAAGGCGAATAATTAATTGTAAAAAGCCAACCATTTGGGTTGGCTTTTTTTATTTGCGTTTTATTCATAATCAATTCCAGACAATAGTTACTCTTACTTAAATAGTTGACTTTTACAATTTTAAGGTGTATGATTAAATAAACAAATGAAAGGGGAGAAGTTATGAAACAATTTTTTAATATTAAATTTAGTTGTAAACTTAAGATTTTTGCCATTTTGTTGTCTATAATAATGGTGTTTTCTTTTATTAATTCAACCACAGTTGCTTTTGCTGCGGCTTCACCTCTTATATCAAACATAATTCATGATGGCGGTAATTCGGATGGTGTATCTAAGTATACTCTGATAATAGATGATAGCAATTTGGATGAAATTAATGATTTTGCCAGTATAGAGCAAAAAAATGGCAATTACGTTGTAGAGAGTGACAGATATGTTGATAACTACGTTTACGTGACACCTAATAAGACAGAAAATTATAATACAATAGATAATTTATTGTTTATGATAGGTAAGCTTGAAGATTATGCTGTATTTTATTTAATGGATAATGACGAAAGCGTAACTAATGAAGTAATTAATAATTTAGTGCTTGGTTATATCAGGGGACTAAATGGAGAGTATGTGTCAGGCTATGGTGGCACATGGGAGTTGGTTTGTGGTGAAGTTAACCAAGATTTCTACTCTTATGTAAACGACAAAGAAAGTAATTATTCTTCCCAGCAGCTTAAAACATTAGAATTTTTTTCAAGTTATCTGCAAAATTCAAGTTCCTATACTGAGCCGTGCGGGATAGCAATAAGTGATGAAATACTGAATAAAAAATATATGTTGCCCGACCCGTTGGAATCTGGTCAGACCATTGACCTTTTACATATGTTTGCGGCAATAGATGGAATTTATTCAGAAACGGATGAGTGCTTTTTTGTGGATTGGATGTTAATATATGGTCACCAGCGCGACGTTGTGTCCTGGCTTGGTGATCTGCATCAAATTACAGAACAAATGTATAGTATTCCTATAAATGATATTAATAATGTGCCGCAATACAATATTTCAATGGGACATATTGATTTTAATGATTATCTGAATAGTTATATAGGAAATTCAGTTGTTACAAAATTTTCCGCTTCCGATCTTCTTGCGGACATAGACGCTATGAATATAACCAAGCTGTTTTTGGATGCTGACAATTTGCTTTCTGAATGTGTGGCGGCATATTATTCAAAAATAAGTAATGATAGCGCAACAAATTGTAACAGATACTACGAATTCATTTATTCTGTTACCCGTGAGCTTGAGAGGCCTTCCACAGGCAATATGCTTAAAGATTTCCAAAATGAAGTCTTCAATTCTATGAATATAAATTATAATAATGGCGCATTATCAGACTACACTTATTATAAGTCATATTGGGTTGATGTGAAATTTTTGTTGCATGATGACAAATTTCCAGATTTTAAAATAAGAAAATGCACGGCTAATCTTTTTTATAAGTATATTGTTGAAATGAGCAACAGATTTTAAGGGGTTTTATGAAAAGACTTAAATATATATTGTTAATTATAATGAGTTTGCTTGCGACGTTGAGTTTTTCAGCCTGTGAAGAGCCTACGGAACTGTTCAGCGAACAGGCGTTAAAGATGTATTCAATCGAATGGATGAGTCCTCCCGAAGGCGCAGTTGACGAGGTGCAGTACAGGGAAGATAATTCTTCATATCTTAAATATGAAGCAAAGATGGCGAGGGAGGAAGATTTTAACGCATATCTTAACAATGTGTTTGAAAACTTCAAAAACGGCGATTATATCATAGCCAATTATTATGCGCAGTTCAGCTCAGGACACCTCGATACATTCAAAATATGGTTTCATATTGCCTATGACGAAACAAAAACGTACGAAGTTAGAGATCGTGATGATTATGTTATATATCGGTTGTATTACACAGCTACTCCACTTGGCAAACGCAACGAAGAGGTTGGCGGGCGCGAAGTGAAAAATGTAGTATATCTCGATTTTGTGTGGGAAAAAATTGCTGACGAAGACGGATTGCACCAGATAAAGATTTATCTTAATAAATTGACCGGCAGCGGTAATGTGGTAAATTATTATCTCGACAGCGTGCCGTCCTCATCGGATTAAGTTTTTGCGCATAAAGTCTCATAAATGTCAATTTTTAATTAGAAAGTAAAATGTGTCGCGCACATTGTGCGCGACACATTTTAATGTTTTTTTATTTTATCATCAATTATCGTCAGTTGTTGCGGCTTCAGCTATTGTTTCGTCTTCGCTCTGCTCCGACATGGTTCCATCGGCATGATCTTCAATCAGCGCCTTTCCGTGCTGTTTTTCGTAATTTTTAATCTCTATATATGCGAAAATGAAAATCACAAGTCCCACGCCTATTAGGCAGGAGATGGGGATAACGCCGTAATGCATATTGCCCGAAAGCCCCGTAACGACGGAGACGAGCATTGTTCCGAAGAATGACGCGCCTTTGCCGAAAACGTCCATAATTCCGAAGAATTCGCCGCTCTTGTCTATGGGTATAATCTTTGCGAAATACGAACGCGAAAGCGCCTGAACGCCGCCCTGCAAAAGTCCGACGCACACGGCGAGGAACCAGAACTGCCATGCCTCGTACAGCCAAATAGCAAACAGAGCCACACCGAGGTATCCTGCGATAAAGAATATAATAAGTTTGCCGTTGTCGTATTTTTTTGCAAGTATGCCCGAAATAATAGCGCAGGGAAAAGCTATTATCTGGGTAAGCAGGAGTGCGAGAACGAGCTGTATCTGGTCGATTTCGAGTGCGTTGCCGTAGCTGGTTGCAAGGTCGATTACGGTGTAAACGCCGTCGATGTACAAGAAGAACGCCAAAAGGAAAAAGAGTATGCCCTTTTTATTGGGTATTTTTTCCTTAAAAACGCCGAAAAGTCTTTTAAAAGACTGCCTTACGGCGTGCGGTTCGCGCTTTACGAAGTGAAGCTGTTTATAGCTCTTGGTAATGGGAATGGTGAAAGCCAGCCACCACGCGGCATTGAGTATGAAAATTATCATATACGCCCACATGGCGGGGAGCATGTCAAAGAGCGACAGCGCATAAATGCCTATGCTGACGATGAAGGGTATGCAGCTTCCGATGTAGCCCCATGCGTAGCCGTGAGAGGAGATTTTATCCACGCGCTCCATATCTGTTACGTCCGTGAGCATGCTGTCGTAAAATACAAGGCTGACGCTGTAAGATATTTTGCTGACTATAAATACTGCAATAAAGCCTGCGAGCGGCAGGGGCATGCCCAGGAGCACGCAACCGATAATGCCTATGACGGCCGAGCCCAAAAAGAGGGGCTTTTTCATGCCGTCTCCGTCGGCGAAAGTGCCTATGACGGGGCTTATTACAGCTACAACGAGCGTTATTATTGAGGTTATAAGCGACCAGAACGTCAGGTACTCCTCATTAGTCATGCCGTTGGCCGCGCAAAGGTCGCCGACGATAATGGGTATAAATACTGAAATGAGCAGGGTGAATGCCGAGTTGCCCACGTCGTACATTATCCACTTTTTTTCGAGCGGCGAAAATGAGCTCTTTTTAATCTTTTGTGTGTCAGAAGCTGCCATAATTCAATCCTTATTCATAGTTTTTATCGAAGCGTGCGTCCAGTCCCTTATTATTAAGGTTAACGCAGAAGTTGACGATCAGCCTTTTTGCTACGGGCTTAGCGCCTTCAAATTTTTCAAACAAAACTTTATTGCTCTGCTCACAGACGGGGTCGGGGAAATATCCCATAACCTGGTCTTTAAGGCTGTCGCCGCCGAACATTTTAAGAAGTGAAGTTACGATCGAGCGCTTGAATTTTTTTGGAACGACGAACATATCGCACACTTTTTTCATATCTTTGAGGGCGCGCTTTATCTTTTTCGGTTCGAGGTCGAAAAACGGCGCGATAGTGCGGGCGCAGTTGTCGTCAGATATTATGTGCTCGGCTAACTTCGTCTTTACGGGGTCTTTGCCGTCGTCTTCCAGAAGAAATCTGTCAAATTCCACTTCGACCTTCGTGTGCGTTATTGCGAGTTGCTTGCGCCTCGCTTCCACGTAGTCGTGGCATTCGCTGTCGAGCGCGAAGTGGGTAATGAAGCCAATCGCATAGCTCAAAGCCGCTTCGCTCTGCGAAGCAAAGGCTTTTGCGCCTTCAAAAAAGGGCTTTGCGCGCTTTACGTGCAGTTCATCGCCCAGTTTTCTTACGGCGTTGTGCGTAAGCGGTTTATAGTAAAAAAGTATATCGGGACCGTGGCAGCCGATGAGGTACAAACTCAGGTTGTTCTGCACAACGGTGCGTATGTCGCGCGGAAGGAGGGGAATGACCTCCTGCGCAAATCTGTAATGCGCGTAAGTTGACGGCATGGTAATTTCCTTCTCAATCTGCATTTTATAAAAAAAATGTAAATTGTCTGTAAATAATTGTGTAATAATATTGTAAATTATATTAAAAGTTTAGTCAAGGGTCGGCGCGCCCGACAGCAAAAAAAGGGCAAATAAACTTTTTTAATTATTAAAAGCACAGCCGCGGCGCTCGCGTCAAAATTAAAGAGTTAATTTTCTCTGACTTTAATGATATTAAAAATATAGTCCGCGACGATAAAATCATTTGCCGCGGACTGAAAATTCAGTTGTAATGCCTTGCGCCGAAAATCGCCGTGCCTATGCGCACCATATTGCTTCCGCACTCTATGCACAGTTTCCAGTCGCCGCTCATGCCCATCGAAAGGTGTTCGAACGACGGGAACAAGTCTTTCAGCCTGTCATACTCCGTGCGCATGCGGGTTGCGAGCGTTCTCAAAAGCTGTTCGTCGTCGGAAAAAGGCAGCATAGCCATCAGACCTTTCAGCCTGAGCGCGGGCAGGGCGGAAACCGCTTTGCAGGCTTCCTCCGCCTGGGATATGTCGAAGCCGCTCTTTGAAAGCTCGTTGCCTATATTTATCTCAACGAGTACGTCGCTGGAAATGCCTGCGGCGGCGCTGCGCTTGGAAATTTCCTCCGCAAGATTTAGTCTGTCCACCGAGTGGTAGAGGTAAGTTTTTCCTATCAGATATTTTACTTTATTGGTTTGCAGATGACCTATAAAGTGTCTTCTGGGATTGCCTAGAATTGCGTCGTATTTTTCCCTGAACTCCTGAACGTGATTGTCGCCGATGTCGGTTACACCCGCACATATGGCCTCGTTAATGGCTTCGGGCGTCTGCATTTTTACCGCCGCAACCAGCGTTACCTTCTCGCCGAAGGCGTTCTTTTCGGGAATTTCCGCAAGCAGTTTTTTTACGTTTTCTTCAATCATATATGCTGTGCTATAAGTTCGCTCATCTGACTGCACGAAACGAGCTTTTTGCCTTCCTCCATAATGTCAGCCGTGCGGTAATCTTCGTCCAGAACTTTCTGTACGGCGATTTCTATCGCGGCGTATTCTTTGACGAGGTTGAAACTGTCTCTGAGCATCATTGCCGCCGCAAGAATGGTGGCTATGGGGTTGGCTGTGTCGGTGCCGGCAATGTCGGGAGCAGAACCGTGAATGGGTTCGTAAAGTCCGCGCGTGCCGTCGCCGAGCGAAGAGGACGCCAGCATGCCGATAGAACCCGTAACCTGCGCCGCCTCGTCGGAAAGTATGTCGCCGAACATGTTGCTCGTAACTACAACGTCGAACTGCGCGGGGTTCTTTACTATTTGCATTGCCATGTTGTCAACGAGCACATCGCGCACTTCGATCTGCGGATAATTTTTCGCGCAGTATTCGTGCACTGTCTTGCGCCACAGCCTGCTGCTCGCAAGCACGTTTGCCTTGTCCACCGAGACAAGTTTTTTGCTCCTCTTTACGGCGAGTTCGCAGGCAATCCTCGTTATGCGCTCGATTTCCTTTACAGAATATCTTTCGGTATCCCACGCATATTCACCGTCCTCGCCGTTGCCTTCGCCGCGTTCGCCGAAGTATATGCCGCCAGTAAGTTCGCGCACGATTATAATTTCGACGCCGTTTTTGACGAGGTCGAATTTGAGGGGTGAAGCCTTTGCGAGGCTCTTCCACAGCTTTGCGGGGCGTATGTTGGAATAAAGTCCCATCGCCTTGCGTATTTTCAGAAGTCCCTTTTCGGGGCGCTTGTCCACGGGCATGTCGTCCCATTTGTAGCCGCCGACCGCGCCTAAAAGCACGCTGTCGCTTTCAAGGCAGCCTTTGACGCTCTCTTCGGGCAGGGGCTCGCCGCACAAATCGATGGCGCAGCCGCCTATGGGATAATGCGAAAACGAAAATTCGTGTCCGAATTTTTCGCCTACTTTGTTTAAAACTTTAATTGCTCCCGCGCATATTTCGGGACCTATTCCGTCGCCGTCGAGCACGGCTATATTATATTTCATTTCAAAGACCTCTCTTGGCGAGATTTTTCAAAAGCCCGCCGTCTGCAATAATTTCGCGAATGAAGGGAGGGAAGGGCTGCGCCTTGTAGCTCTTGCCCGTAGTGAGGTTGGTTATGACGCCTTCGGCGAGGTCAACGCTCACTTCGTCGCCCGCATTTATGCCTTTGACGGCTTCGGGGCATTCGAGAATGGGCAGGCCTATATTTATAGAATTGCGGTAGAAAATGCGCGCAAAGCTGTTGGCAATGACAATGCTCACGCCGCTCGCCTTAATGGCTATGGGTGCGTGTTCGCGCGACGAGCCGCAACCGAAGTTGTCGCCCGCGACGATTATGTCGCCCTTATGCACTTTTTTTGTGAAATCCGCGTCAATATCTTCCATGCAGTGGGAAGCGAGTTCGCTTTCAGACGTGGTGTTTAAATATCTTGCGGGGATTATGACGTCGGTGTCAACGTCGTTGCCGTATTTGAAAACTCTTCCTTTAACGTCCATATCAAAGCTCCTTGGGTGAAGTAAGTCTGCCCGTTACCGCCGAAGCGGCTGCGACATAGGGTGAAGCGAGGTAAACTTCGCTCGTTATGTGTCCCATTCTGCCTACAAAGTTGCGGTTGGTCGTCGAAACGGCTCTTTCATTCTCTGCAAGAATGCCCATGTAACCTCCCAGGCAGGGTCCGCAGGTGGGGGTGGAGACTATTGCGCCCGCGTTTATGAATATATCGACAAGTCCCTCGTGCACCGCCTGAAGATAAATTTCGTTGGTGGCGGGGATGATTATAGTTCTTACGTTCTTTGCAACCTTTCTGCCCTTTAAAATTTCAGCGGCTATGCGCAAATCGGAAATGTGCCCGTTCGTGCACGAACCGATGACGACCTGGTCGATTTTAATGTCGCCCCACTGGTCGGGCGTCTTCGTGTTTTCGGGGAGGTGGGGGAATGCGACTGTGGGCTCGAGCTTGGAGAGGTCGACCTCAATCGTCCTTTCGTATTGTGCGTCGGGGTCGGCTTCGAAAATTTTAACTTCGCGCTTGAACCTGCCCTTCATGTAATCGAGGGCGACTTCATCGACGGGGAAAATGCCGTTCTTCGCGCCCGCCTCGATCACCATGTTGCATATGGTGAAGCGGTCGTCTATCGAAAGGTATTTTATGCCGTCGCCCGTAAATTCCATTGATTTATACAGCGCGCCGTCCACGCCTATGAGACCTATTATGTGTAAAATTATGTCCTTGCCGCATATGTACTTTGCGGGCTTGCCTTTGAGCACGAATTTTATCGCCGCGGGCACTTTGAACCAGCACGTCTGGCTCATCATTCCCGCCGCCATGTCGGTTGAGCCCACGCCCGTAGAGAACGCGCCGAGCGCGCCGTACGTGCAGGTGTGGCTGTCCGCGCCTATCACAAGGTCGCCCGCGCCCACTAAACCCTGTTCGGGCAGGAGGGCGTGTTCAATGCCCATTCTGCCTACGTCGAAAAAGTTTTCAATGCCCTGCTTCTGAGCGAAATCGCGGCAGATTTTGCATTGCTGCGCGCTTTTAATGTCTTTATTGGGAGCAAAGTGGTCCATAACGAGGGCTATTTTGCCCTTTTCCTTTACTGCGGAAACGCCCGATTTTTCAAATTCTTTGATAGCTACGGGACCCGTTATGTCGTTTGCCAGGACGAGGTCGAGCTTTGCGGAAATAAGCTGTCCCGCCGTTACGCTCTCCAGTCCTGCGTGATATGCCAGTATTTTCTGGCTCATTGTCATTCCCATTTATTTAAACCTCCGTGTCGGAATTGATGAAGTCAACGAAAATGTTGCCCTTTGCGACATATGCCTTGAATGCGCCTTCGTTGCCCTCGATATTTGCGCTGTCTTTGTTGCACGTGCCCTCTTTGGCGTTGACTATCAGGTCGAAAGTGCTCTCGTCGCCGAGAATTGTGGCTGTAACGCTGCCTTCGCCCACCTCTAAGAGGGTGTCCTTGCAGTTGAGCGAAATTGCGCCTATGTTTCCCTGTTTAGTGCGGCAGCTTATGTGAGTGGCGAAAGTGTGCTCAAAATTTATGTCGCCTGAGTTCAAAGAAGTTATCATGCTGCCTTTAATCGTGCATTTTATCGCGTCAACGCAAAAGTTTTCGCCGTTTACGGTGCAACTCTCCATCGCCGCGTTTTCGGCGTGAAGGTTTCCGCGCTTTGCGTTGCATTCAACTTCGCCGTAAATGCCGCCGTCTATGTAAGTTTCCACATTGTCGCCCGAAATGTAAAGGGCGGGTACTATGTGCCCGGGAATTAGTATTCTTACCGTTTTGGGCGTTCTGAAAATCTTTGATAAAATGCCGCTGCGCTGTTTTATCGTAAGTTTTGCGCTCTGGCTGTCGTATGAAACTTTTACTCCGCGCGAAAAGTCTGCCGCGGCGCATTTGTCTGAAGTCGCAGCAAACTCAATTCTGCAATTATCGACTGTGCAGCTTACGCAGGATATGTCGTTTTTAAGTTGTGATGAGCTGAAATTGTCCATAAGTATATTTTATTTAACTCGCTTCCGCTTTATTTCCTGAAAATTGCGCCTTCGGAAGCGGAAGTTACGCTCTGGCGGTATCTTTTAAGATATCCGTAAGCAGGTTTTACCAAAGGAGTGAACGAGGCGTATCTCGCTTTAATCTCCTCGTCGGAAAGGCGAGCGTTCAGCGAGCAGGAGGGAATGTCGATATCTATGATATCGCCGTCTTTCAGAATGCCGATAAGACCGCCTGCGGCAGCTTCGGGGCATACATGTCCTATCGCCGCGCCGCGCGTCGCGCCGGAAAATCTGCCGTCGGTGATAAGCGCTACGGTGTCGCCCAGACCTGCGCCGACGATGGCGGAGGTGGGGGTAAGCATCTCTCTCATTCCGGGACCGCCCACGGGACCTTCATAGCGGATGACTACCACGTCGCCCGCCTTTATTTTGCCCGAGGATATTGCCTTCATTGCGTCCTCTTCGCTGTCGAAGCAGCGCGCGGGACCGCTGTGTCTGAGCATTTTGGGATCTACCGCGCTCTTTTTTACTACGCTGCCCTCGGTTGCGAGGTTGCCTTTGAGTATGGTAAGTCCGCCCTGAGCAGAATAGGGGTTGGATATGGGGCGGATAATTTCGGTGTCGAGGTTATATGCGTTTTTAACTACCTCTTTGAGCGTCTTGCCCGAAACGGTCATGACGTCGCCGTTCATGAGACCTGCGTCGAGCAATTCCTTCATAACGGCGGAAATGCCGCCCGCCTCGTTGAGTTCCTCTATGTAGTGTTCGCCCGCGGGTGCGAGACGGCAGAGGTTGGGCGTCTTTTCGGAAATTTCGTTGAGGATATCTACGGAAATTTTATCGTTGCCCAGACCTGCCTCGCGCGCAACGGCGATGAGGTGAAGGACGGTGTTGGTTGAAGCGCCTATCGCCATATCGACCGTTTCGGCGTTTTTGAATGCCGCGGGGGTCATTATGTCGGAGGGGCGTATGTTCTTTTCAAGCAGGTTCATAACGGCTTTGCCCGCATTTTTTGCGAGCGCGAGCCTCTGCGAATAAACCATGGGCAGAGTGCCGTTTCCGGGCAGAGCCATGCCGAGGGCTTCGCACAGACAGTTGAGGCTGTTCGCCGTGAACATGCCCGAGCACGAACCGCAGGTGGGGCAGGCGTTGCATTCAAAGTTTTTAAGCTCTTGTTCGTCGATTTTGCCCGCATTGTACGCGCCTACCTGTTCGAACATGGTAGAAAGCGAGGTCTTTTTGCCGTGCACGCGTCCCGCGAGCATGGGACCTCCCGATACGAATATCGAGGGAATATTTACCCTCGCCGCCGCCATGAGCATGCCGGGGATAATTTTATCGCAGTTGCCTATAAATACTGCCGCCTGAACGCCGTGGGCGCGCAGAAGAATTTCCGCGCTGTCGGCTATGATTTCGCGGGAGGGGAGGGAGTATTTCATTCCTTCATGCCCCATAGCGATGCCGTCGCAGACGCCTATCGAGGGCATGATTACGGGTTTGCCGCCCGCTGCGATTACTCCTTCGGAAGCGGCTTTCGCTATGTCGTCGAGGTGCATGTGCCCGGGGATAATTTCGCTCTGCGCGCAGATTATGCCGACGATGGGCTTTTTCATCTCGTCGTCCGTCCATCCGAGCGCTCTCAAAAGCGAACGCTGCGAGCTCATGTCAATGCTGTTGCTGAATATATTGTTCATAATGTTTTTCGCCTTATAGTTTTATCGCCGCCGCGCAATATAAAGCGCCGCGGCGTATTTTTTAATTTATATGGTCGCCGTAGCAATCCCTGTCTTTAAGGGTATGCTGTCCGCGCGCAAGCACGGTTACGCCCGTGCGCTGCATTTCTAGTATGCCGTAGGGCTCTATGACCTTCATGAATGCGTCCAGCTTTTCGGGGTCGCCCGTAAGTTCGAGTATCATGGTGTCTATGGAAAGGTCAACGACCTTTGCCTTGTAAATTTCTTTAATCTGCACAATCTGGTTGCGCATTTCGGCTTCGGCTTTTACCTTTACGAGCAAAAGCTCCCTGTAAACGCAGTCGAGCTCGTTCGCGCAGCCTATTTTCTTTACGTCCTCGAGCTTATCCATCTGGCGTATCATCTGATAGAGCATATATTCATCGCCTTTCAGTATGACCGTCATTCTCGAAATGTCGGGGTCTTCGGTTGCGCAGACGGTAAGGCTCTCTATGTTGTAGCCCCTGCGCGAGAACAGTCCTGAAATTCTCGTAAGAACGCCGCTTCGGTTGGAAACGAGCGCGCCTATTGTATATTCTCTGACTTCGTCCATATCAGTTTTCCTCCATTTTTTCGAGCTGTGCGTCGTAAGTTTCGCCCGGTTTAATCATGGGCAAAACGTTTTCGTCGCAGGATATGCGGCAGTCAACGAGTACGGGAGCGCAATTTTTCTCCGCATAGGAGTAAGCCTCTTTGAGCACGCTTTCAATCTGCTTTTCGTCCGAAATGGTCAGACCTTTCGCCCCGAAGCTCTCGGCGAAAGCGACGTAATCCGTGCGCTTGTCGAGCGTCGTCTGCGAAAATCTTCTTCCGTAGAAAATTTTCTGCCACTGTCTTACCATGCCGAGAACGCCGTTGTTCATTAAAAGAATGACCATGGGCGTGCCCTGAGTTACGGCTGTGGACAGCTCGTTGAGGTTCATGTTGAAGCAGCCGTCGCCGACTACGACGGTCGCGGGCTTGCCCGTGCCGAAGCATGCGCCTATCGCCGCGCCCATGCTGTAACCCATCGTGCCGAGACCGCCCGAGGTGCAGAACTGTCTGGGATTTTCGACGGCAAAATACTGTGCCGCCCACATCTGGTGCTGACCTACGTCGGCGATGACGGGGCAGCCCGCGGGAGCTATTTTGCAGGCTTTTTTGAGTATTTTATAAGCCATTATCGAAGTATCGACTTTGAGCCTTTCGCTCTCTTCGAACTTTGCGACGGTATCCATCCATTCCGAGCTTTCGTTTTTGTTTATGAGGGGAAGGACGGTCTTTAAGTAAGTTTCGATATCTGCGAGCACGCGCACCGTAGTTTTTACGTTTTTGTCGAATTCGGCGTTGTCTATGTCGATGTGAATGACTTTTTTGCCGTTTGCGAACAGGTCGCGGTTGAGCGCGACGCGGTCGGAAAATCTCGTGCCGAGCGCAATTATTACGTCGCTCGCGATGAGCGATTTAGCGGCGGATACTGTGCCGTGCATGCCCAGCATTCCTATGCAAAGAGGGTCGTTATCTGCAATGGCGCCCTTGCCCATAAGGGTATAAGTTACGGGTGCATTGAGTTTTTTTGCAAATTCTTTGAGGTAGTGCGAAGCGTTCGAAGCGATTACGCCGCCGCCCGCGATTATGAGCGGTTTTTTTGCGGAATTAATCATTTCCGCGGTCTGCGCAACTTTTGCTTCGTCAATGCCGAATTCTTTGAGGGGATAGGGCGCCTGAGGTTCGTATTCGCACTCTGCAACCTGCACATTTTTTAATATATCGATGAGAACGGGACCCTTTCTGCCCGAATTGGCGATATAAAAGGCTCTTCTTATCGTTTCGGCGAGGTCTTTTACGTCCTTTACGATGAAATTATGCTTGGTTATGGGCATGGTTATGCCGCATATGTCCACTTCCTGGAAGGAGTCGCGGCCGAGGAAATTTATGCCTACGTTGCCCGTTACCGCGACGAGGGGGACGGAGTCCATATACGCCGTCGCGATGCCCGTAACAAGGTTTGTTGCGCCGGGACCCGAGGTCGCGAAGCAAACGCCCACTTTGCCCGTGGAGCGGGCATAGCCGTCCGCCGCGTGAGCCGCGCCCTGTTCGTGCGCGGTGAGGATGTGGTTAATTTTTCCGTTGCGGTAAAGCGCGTCGTAAATGTCGAGCACCGCGCCGCCGGGATAACCGAATATTGTATCAACTCCCTGCTCTAAAAGGCAGTTGATTAAAATATCTGCGCCTTTAAGTTTCATACACTCTCTCCTTAAAGTTATTGAGTATTTATGCGTTTATGCAGAAATTTAAGTATAAATATTATTTAGATATTGTACTACACGCGCGCGGCTATGTCAAGTATAAATTTAACCCTTCGGCGCGATAAAGCGGCGCAGCTTTCGGGGAGTAAATTTTTTAGTTGCGCGGGGAGAAAAGCGGGCATATATTTTTGTCGGTATTGTTGACAAATCGCACATTTGGGCTTACAATATAAAATGTATTATTATAATTGTAGTAGTGCGCGCGGCGCGTTGCGCCCGCGTAAGGTGATCGGCGAATGAAAATAACGAGGCAGTTGTGCATATCTGTAATATGTCTTGTTCTCAGCCTGGCGTTCTGCGTCTGGGCGGTTTTCGCCTGGTTTACAAACAATAACCAAGTGCGCGGCGAGGGCATAAGCAGTTCCGTCCTCGGTCCCGAACTTGTCGGTCTGGAAGTGGAAAGATATTCGCTCGAAAGGCAGAAGAACGGCAGTTATGCGGTGAAAGAGAAAATTCCCGACACCGAGGCGACGATGCCGAGATTTAACGACGACGAGGTGGGGACGACTGCCGTATTGATAAAGGTAACCCTAACGGTGAGCGGCGATAATGTTTCATGCACGCTGACGATCGATTGTCTTTCATCTGAAGTTACCGTCTCGGAGGGGGCAATAAGTGGAATTTATAACAGCGCTCTTTCAAATGCCGTTCTGCTGTACGACGTCGAAGGACAGGTAACGGAAGAGAATGGCGTTCCGACCTCGGTAACTGTTGCAGAAGGAGCGACGGCAATGCGCTTCTGGAACGGCAGCGTAACAGAAGGTCAGCCGCAAGGAAAGACCAACAAGATATCTTTAAGGAATAACTGGGCGCCTGCGGCGGGGAGCACATCGGTTTCGCTCTATCTTTTCATGGATTACGACAGCGCCCTTATAACTGACGGATTATATCCCCTTGTGGATAACAGTTTTAGTTCTTCAATGGACTTTGACACGGATATATCTTTTACTGCAACGCAGATTGAAGTCGAAGGTTAAATCATTATGAAATTAAAGCTCATAAAAATCGCCAATTTAATAATCGCTGCGCTGTTTACCCTGTTTGTCGCAGGGTACGTTTTCGCGTGGTTTACGGGCGATATGATAAATCGTGAGCTTGAAATGGAAGGCGCTTCGGCGGCATATTTCGAAGACGGAAGCGGCACGCAGGCAGATCCTTTTATAATAACCAACGAAAGGCATATTTATAATCTTGCATGGCTCAATAACACGGGCAGGTTCGGCACTAATAAATATTACTTCAAAGTTGCTAACAATGTGGTTGTTTCGGATAATGACTGGATACCTCCCATAGGAACGGACAGCAATCCTTTCTACGGCGAATTTGACGGTCAGGGCGCGACGATAAGCGGTCTCAAAGTTACGACTGATAAAAATAAACTTAAAAATTCTCTCTATGGTTCGGCGTATGCACAGGTAACCGAGGCTGATTATACCTTTTCAAACGCAGTAGGCTTCTTCGGAAAGACAGCTGAGGGCAGCAATATAACTAATTTTATACTTGAAGATCCGACCGTCGTAGTATCAACTGACAACTCAAAGTATTCTTCTGCCGGCAATAAGGTTGTCGGTCTTGCGATAGGACACGTTGCCGACAGCGCCTCGTCGATAGGCGTAAGGGAAGGTAACCTCGCCGTCGAGGTAAGCGGATATAAATCGTTCAACAGTATTTTAGGCGAACTCGGCGCAGTTGCTCAGAACAACATGAGCGCCGGCAGTTCTGGCAATATGGACGGCGATACTGGCTACTTCATTCCCGATAGTATAATGGGGAATATCAATTCCGTAGATAAATTTTTTAACAACAACGGCAGCGTTGTTTCTTCTAATACCTGGCTCGTTTCCGGGCAAGGTAATACTCTCGGTCTCGGTTCGTTTTCAGTAGTAACAAGCTCCTCCAGTGATCAAATAAGATCGACGACGGTAGATAATTTTAGTTATTATCCTGCGTCTGAAGGCAATGTTTTCTCTTCGTCAACCTGCACACCGATTTCTTTGTCTCTCTCTTCAAGACCGAGCGATGCAACGGCTGCAGCCGTATATGACGATGTCGTGGATAAAAACGGCAATCATATTAATATTCTGCATTATGCATGGTATTTTGAAAGTACCACGACTACGGGTACTGATATGTCCTATGGGGATATCGATTATGTGCAGAACAATCTTACCGTCATCAGTGAAGATAACAACTACATGGCGTATGACGGATCTGTCGCGGCGGATCAGAGCGTTGGCGCGCCGTCCAATTATAATGTTAATACGGGCGGTATAAAGGTAAATATAACCGAAGCGTCAGAGACCAATCCTTCAAAAATATTTATTATAGCCGCCAGCGCGGGCAATCAGGTCAGGTCGGTAGGTCTTTATAAAATCAGCAGCGAAAACAACCCCTCTTATGAAGATTTTGCTGCGAGCGGAGCAAACAAGTATGAGACGTTGGTAGATAAAGATAATCCGTTAATGCAACTGGACTTGCCTGCGGACAGGACAGCGGCGGCATGTTATTTTACGGTAACGAGCCCCGGCGTTTATCACATACAGTCAACAAGGAGCGGTATAAATTTCTATTATCTCTCGGTCGAAGGCGTAGCTGACGGGCAGGGCGGAGAGCCGCCCGCAACAGAGCGTTTTGCGCTCGACAATATCGACTTTATAGAAGAAAATGATGTTATTTCCGATGGCAATATAATGTCGGGAACTTCGCCTTATAATCCTACGGAAACATGGGTGTTTATAAACGCGCTTTCAAACGCAATTTATGTATCTTATACAAGGAAAAACCTCAATTCCTCATATACTTTGGGCATAACGTTATATTCATCGTTCAACGATGAGACCGACGCGTTGAGCGGAGAAGTGGCAAAAACCAACAATGTTTATGTTAATGCCTATAATAATTACGGCATTGAGGAATTGCCGTTTGACGGACAAAATCATAAAGTACAGGAGCTTGAAGGTAACGATATTCCTGACGATATAATCGTCGGACCCACCGAACTTGTTTGCTACTATACTTACAACGGTTCGAGAATTCTTGAAGGGGCAGAAGAATATATAACAATCAAACCTTCCAGCTTTACACTTAAATTATCTGACGATGAAAATTATAGTATAACCAGCTATACAGTTAAGTACAACGATCAGGTAATAAGCGAGGATACTGGCGTGAATGTGGAAGAAGGCACTCATGAGTTCTACATTCAGGTAACCTGCAAGAGTAATGATGGAAGCGAGCAGATTACACTAAGCGAAAGAAAGCTAACCATAATCATTTCAAGACATAATAATTCGTTCACGGTTACGTTTGATGGCAATCTTGAAGGTACAACCGTAAACGGCATTATTGACCCTTATGATGTCACTGATGGTTCAACTATAACTGAGCCCGCAGAGCCTACTGCGGATGGTTATACTTTCGGCGGATGGTATAAAGAACCTGAATGTATTAATGAATTTGATTTTACAAATACACAAATTACAGAGGATACCACCCTTTACGCAAAGTGGACGCCTAACGGAATTCAGCAGACGATAAAAAATAGTTACAGCTTCGACGCTCTAGCGGCTGTTGTTTCTAATCCCGCGGCAGGAGAACTCGCTCTTACTCAGGCAGATTTCACCGGAGTAAACTCATTTATAACCATTCTTTCAGGAAATGATGTGATTGTAAATTACAGAGGACCTTCGAACAACGTTCTTGAAATCAAGAACGAAGCTCTCAGCGTAACCTATCAGGGTACGGGTACTCTTGTAATTCAGGCCAGATCTACAAGTAACTCCAATACTTCGGCTATAGCTATAAAGGGACCTGACGGTAACTATATTGCGGGTACTTATAATTCGGCAAATGTACAGAAGGACGATAGCCTAAATGTTTACACTGTAACGGGTGCAATGAATGAAATTTCATTCGTTATCTCACAGCCAGGCACATACACATTCTGTACTCTTTCGAGCGTAACTGTAAACGGAGTAGTCGTTAGTACGGAAAGAAATACCCGTATCGGCGCAATCGATATGACTGATAATTATACCGTAACGGCGAACGCTTCGGCTATCGGTGAAAACGGACAGACGGTTGCAATACTTTCGACGGAAAATAAAGGTGAACTCGTAAGCACGGTTGCAGATTTCAGTTCGCAGGATCTGATTGCGGAGGTTTATAAAAAGCAGTAAGCAAAACTAAATATGCTTGTTATATTTGTATTGTAAAATTACTATAATGCAAACCGCCCCGTTTCCGAGGAAAATCGGAAACGGGGCGGCTTTTTTGTGCAATAAAACTTTGCCTCGCTTATATTTTATGTACAAGATTTGCCTGTAATATTTGCCTTGGCAGATATTTGCCCGCGCCGCATATTCGGCGTAACAAACATTTGCACGTACGGCATATCATATCATACATGGGTTACAAAAATGTAGGGTATCAGTCTTTGCGCCGCCTGAAAAAAAGCGGCGTGATTGTCTTCGGCCGCGATGTTAAAGTGGAGGCGGACTGCGTCGTGTGTGCGGGTGCCGAACTTCATTCCCCCTGTCGTCTGACGGGCGGAACGCGCGTGGGCAGCGGCGCGGTCGTCGGTGCATTCAGCGTAATAGAGGGCTCGGAAATAGGCGACAGAACGCGCATTGAACAAAGTCGCATTGCGCGCTCGCACATAGGCTCCGACTGCACGATAGGACCTTTCTGCAATATCCGCGAAGGCAGTCGGATAGGCGATAAATGCAGGGTGGGCGACTTCGTCGAAATTAAAAATTCCCGCCTTGCGGCAGGCTGTAAGGCGGCTCACCTTGCATATATAGGCGACGCCGACCTCGGCGAAAGGGTCAATATCGGTTGCGGCGCGGTGTTTGCCAACTATGACGGCAGAAAAAAGAGCCGCACGAGCGTGGGGGACAGGTGCTTTATCGGTTGCAACTGCAACATAATCGCCCCCGCGCATATCGGCGACGGCGCATATATTGCCGCGGGCACAACTTTGGGCGGAGATATCGAACCGCTTGCGCTCGCCGTTGGTCGCAGTGCGCTAAAAACAAAAAGCGGCGGAGCCGCGGGGAGGTATCTGAACGAGTAGATATTTTGGTACCGACGGCTTCCGCGGATGCGCGGGGAGCGAACTTACCGCCGAACACGCTTTCCGCATAGGCAGATTTCTGGGCTCGTATTATTCAGCCCTCAACGGCAGGCGTTGCCGCGCCGTAATCGGCAAGGATACAAGGCGTTCGTCATATATGCTAGAATACGCCCTCGTGGCGGGGCTGACCTCCTCGGGCGCGGACGCTTATATAATGCACGTAACCACGACGCCGTCGGTCTCCTTTGCGGCGCGGTGCGGCATGTTCGACTGCGGAATAGTCGTTTCCGCCAGCCACAATCCTTACTTCGACAACGGAATAAAACTGCTCAACGGCAAAGGGGAAAAGTTGGGCGACGACGTCGTCTGCCTTATCGAAGACTACCTCGACAATCCCTGCGGCGCGGATATAGGTTTTGCTTCGGGCGCGGATATCGGGGCGGCGGTAGATTATGTGGCGGGAAGAAACAGCTATATGGCGCACCTCATGACGATAGTTTCCGTGCCGTTCACGGATATGAAAATAGGGCTGGACTGTGCAAACGGAGCCGCATACAACATAGCCCGAAGGGTGTTCCGCTCGCTCGGAGCAGAAGTGCATTCCGTCGGCTGCCGACCCGACGGTCTTAACGTCAACGACGGAGTGGGTTCGACTCATATCGGAGCGCTGAGAAATCTCGTTTCGGAAAGAGGGCTCGACATAGGCTTTGCGTTCGACGGGGACGGCGACCGCTGCATCTGCGTGGACGAAAAGGGTTGCGTAATCGACGGGGATGGCATACTTTATGTCCTTGCGCGCTATTTCAACGACTGCGACGCTCTTGCGGGCGAAAAAATAGTTGCAACCGTAATGAGCAATTCGGGGCTTATACATTCCCTCGGCGAGCTGGGAATAAGCGTCGAAAGGTGCGCCGTCGGGGACAGATACGTCTATGAAAAAATGTGCCGCTGCGGAGCCGTTCTCGGCGGCGAACAGTCGGGGCATATAATAGTCGGCAAGGTCGAAAATACGGGCGACGGAGTGGTTACAGCGCTGTATATGGCGCAGGCAATGAAAAATGCGGGCGTGCGCGCTTCTCAGCTTACGGACGGACTTATTATTTTTCCGCAGGTGTGCGCGTCTGTCGCCGTCCGCGATAAACAATCGGCATTTTCTCTGCGCGTCGAGGAAGAAAAAAGGCGCGCTGAAGCGCTTCTCGGTGATAAAGGAAGGGTGCTCGTTCGCCCTTCGGGAACTGAAAGCGTAGTCAGAATAATGGTCGAGGGCGCAGACGAAAACCTGTGCATAAAGTTGTGCGACAGGCTGGTCTGTGCCGTGGAAGGAGGCTCGTTATGTGCGGAATAGTCGCTTATGCGGGCGAAAGACCCGCTGCCGAACTGCTTTATTCGGGGCTTGAAAAGCTCGAATACCGCGGATACGACTCCGCGGGCATAACAACGCTGTGCGACGGAAAGTTCCAGACGGTGAAGCACGGCGGCAGAGTGCTTAAATTGAAGGAATATATCCCCTTTATGCGCGGCAGGGTGGGGATAGGGCACACGCGCTGGGCGACGCACGGCGAGGCGAACGATTTGAATGCTCATCCGCACAGCTGCGGTAAGTTTTCTGTCGTGCACAACGGCATTATAGAAAACTATGCCGCGCTCAAAGCCGAACTAATTTCGCTCGGGCACGTCTTTCTTTCGGAGACCGACAGCGAGGTCGTGGCGCACCTGTTGGATTATTATTATGACGGCGACGTTATGCAAGCCCTTGCCAAGACCTGTTCGCGCCTTAAAGGATGTTGGGCGCTCGCCATTCTCTGCCGCGATACCGAGGGCTTTGTTGCCGTCAGCCGCGGAAGTCCCGTCATAATAGGCGAGGGGGAGGGTGAATATTTTGCCGCCAGCGACATACCCGCGATAGCCGACCGCGCGGGCAGGTACTGCGTGCTCGAAGACGGCGACTGTGCCGTCGTTACCCCTTCGCGGTGTATAATTTACGACGGGGAATTCAAGGAAGCGCACCGAGCTTTCGTGCCCGTCGAAAGCGATTTTTCTGACGGGCTGAAAGACGATTGCCCGCACTATATGTTGCAGGAAATACGCTGCAACGCCCGCACGATAAGGGCTACATGCCAGAAGTTCGGCTTTGCTGCGGACGCAGAAAAACTTTTTTTGCGCCTGCACGGCGCGGATAAAATAGTGTTTGTCGGCTGCGGCACGGCATACAATTCAACATTGGCGGCAAAGAGGCTGTTTTGCGGAGCATACGGCTGCTTCGTGGAGGCGGTAATCGCCAGCGAGGCGAGGTATAATCCCCCTGCGGTAACGGGCAATTCAGTGGTGATAGCCGTCAGTCAGAGCGGCGAAACGGCGGACACGTTAAAGGCGGCTTCAATCTTAAAGGAGGCGGGGGCTTACCTCATAGCCGTAACAAATACGGGCTATTCCGCCATAACGAGAATTGCCGACAAAGTTCTGCCCGTTTGCGCGGGAAGCGAAATTTGCGTCGCTGCGACAAAGAGCTATACCGGTCAGCTCGCCTGCTTTCACCTCATGGCTTCTCTGCCCGATTTTTCCGAGCGCAGCCGCGAGCTTTTAAAGGTGGCGGACGAGGTTGAAAAACTCGCGTTCGACAAGGAGTTTTCATCAAAAATCGCAGAGCTGTGCGTCGCTTCGCGGGCGGTATTTTTCATAGGCAGGGGAGGGGACGCCGACGTCGCCACGGAAGCCGCGCTCAAGCTCAAAGAAGTTTCGTATATTTTCAGCGACGGCTATCCCGCGGGCGAACTCAAACACGGCACGCTCGCGCTCATTGACGAGGATGTTTTGTCCGTCGTGATAATATGCGACGAGGCCCTCGCCGAAAAGAGCAAGACCGCCGTCGAGCAGATTTTGTCGAGGAGGGGCAAAGTGGCGCTCGTTACAACCCTTCCCGAAGTTTATAGCGAACTTGACGAGAGGGTGAGCGCGGCGTGGCTGCTTCCGCACGTACCCTCGCACCTTGCGCACTTCGTTTCGGCGGAAGCCCTTCAGCTTGTAGCTTACCGCGCCGCCGTGCTCGCAGGCAGGGACCCCGACAAGCCGCGCAATCTGGCAAAGAGCGTTACCGTCGAGTAAACTTTTCCTCGCAAGCCTTATATAACAAAGAGTTGACATGTAAAAAGCAAAAAAGTATAATGTCTGTAAACTTTGTTTTGGCGAGGTGAGAATATGCAATGGGTACTCGTAACGGGCGGCGCGGGGTTTATCGGCAGCCACACCGTTGTTGAACTTTTAAATAACGGATACGGCGTTGTCGTCGTGGATAATCTGTCAAATTCAAGCGCGGAAAGCCTCAGACGCGTAAAAAAGATAACGGGCAAAGACGTCGAATTCGTCAAGGGCGACGTGCGCGACAGGGCGCTTCTCGAAGGCGTGTTTTCTTCGCGCAAAATCGACTGGGTAATACATTTTGCCGGTCTGAAAGCCGTGGGTGAGTCGTGCGCAAAGCCTATTGAGTATTACGACAATAACCTGTGCGGCACGCTCGTTCTTCTCGATGTAATGAGAAAACACGGCTGCAAGAAGATAGTTTTCTCGTCATCTGCGACCGTTTACGGCACGCCCGAAAGGCTGCCTTTGGACGAAACTTGCAGGGTGGGCGGCACTACCAATCCCTACGGAACGAGCAAATATTTTCAGGAAATTATGCTCAGGGACGTCTATGCGGCGGATAAGGAGTGGAGCATAGTGCTTTTGCGCTACTTCAATCCCGTCGGCGCGCACGAAAGCGGACTTATCGGCGAGGACCCCAAGGGTATTCCCAACAACCTTATGCCATACGTCGCGCAGGTGGCTTCGGGCAAACTCAAATGCATTCACGTATTCGGCAACGATTATCCCACTCCCGACGGCACGGGCGTGAGGGACTATATCCACGTAGTTGACCTCGCGACGGGGCACGTAGCGGCTATCCGCCATTGCGAAGAGGCGGGCGTCTATACCTATAATCTTGGCACGGGCAACGGTTACAGCGTGCTCGATATGATACACGCCTTCGAAAAGGCGTGCGGCAAGACGCTCCCTTACGTTATCGAAGGCAGACGCCCCGGCGATATCGCTGCGTGCTATGCTTCGTCCGAAAAGGCGGCGCGCGAGCTCGGCTGGAGGGCTAAATACAATCTCGAAGATATGTGTGCCTCGCAGTGGAAGTGGCAGAGCGGCAATCCCGACGGCTACAACTGCTGAAAAGCTCAAAGCGGCATAAATTAAAAAAAACGCCGCGGCGGAAAATTTTCCGCCGCGGCTGATTTTTTGCCTTATATAATTATAATAATGTTATTTTGCGGGTTCAAGGTATTTGTCCCGCATTGTTTTTATGTCTTCGTCGGTAACGTCTAAAACTTCCTTGCAGTAATTTATCACGCTGCCGTACTTTGTCTTGACTTCGTTCATGGTTTCTTCGATGTATCTGGGCTTTGCCGCCATCATTCCGAAGAGTATTTTTTTGAACCTGCCGACTAAGGGAGCAATCACCAGACCGAACCTGTTCCAGAAAAATTTTCTCCTCTGGAAGCGGTGAGAGGCTACGTAATCTTCGACGATAATTTTTTCATCTACGCCGAGCAGACTTTCAACCAGCATTGCAACAAGCCCCGCGCGGTCCTTTCCGCCGCTGCAATGCCACAGCATGCAGCCGTCGTTTTCTGTTATTATGCGCATGAGCTGTTTTAAAAGCGCCACGGGTTCTTCGGAAAAAAGCACCATTTTGTACATCGCGACCATATAATTGTCCGCGGTGCCGAATTCGTTTTTTATCCTGCGCGACTCAATAGCCATCGTGCGCGTCATGCTCTTTTCCCTAGTTATGCCGGGCGTCGCCGTGCAAAGAAGGGGCAGATGGATATATTTTACGCCCTCGATCACGGTGTCGGGATATTCCTCGCATTCTGTAAAAATGCGCAGGTCAACTATGGTTTTAAGTCCCATAGCCTTTAATTTTTCAACCGTTTCGTCGGGCAATTTATAAAGTTTTCCGCTGCGTATCAGCTTGCCGTGCTTTATAACCCGTCCGTCTGCGGCGGGCATTCCGCCGAGGTCGCGGGTATTGAACAGCTTTTTCAGTTGCAGTCGTTTTATGTGCATAATGTTATTTTATCACAGCCTTTTATTTTCGTCAAGAGCGGAAAAGGTCGTTTGTCGGCTATTTTTTTGGGTTAATTATTGCCTTTTATTCTTTTTTTAATTGCTTCGGGCGTCTTTGAAGTGCTGCGCGGGACAATAATTATATAAAGATACAAAAAATTTGTGTCCGAATGTTTAACGCCGCCTTTTGCGAGTTATATTTAAACTGTAAACCAAATACGGGAAAAGAAAAATGTCAAAGAAAAAAGATGAACTGAAACACAGCGACGAAGAGGAGCTGATGCCCGTTGAAAACAGCGAGCAGGAAACCCCGGCGCCGGAAGAGGAGAAGAAACAAACTTCAGAACCCTCCGAGCTGGAAAAAGCTCTCGCTTCGGCTGAAGATTACAGGCGAAAGTGGTATTCGGTTTCCGCCGAGTACGACAACTTCCGCAAGCGCAACCAGGCGGCTGTGGCTCAGGCTTATGCCGACGGCAAGGCAGAAGCGATTTTGAAACTTCTGCCCGTCGCAGACAACTTCGGTTACGCTTACGAAAGCGCTTCCGACGAAAAGACGAAGGCTGGTATCGATAAGATAATAAAGAATTTCAATACCATCGTCGCCTCTCTCGGAGTAGAAGAAATAGCCATAAGCGTCGGCGACGCGTTCGATGAAAGCGTTGCGGAAGCAATAATGAACGTGCCTTGCGGCGAGGGCGAACAGCCCAACACCATAAACAAGGTACTTAAAAAAGGCTACCGCCGCGACGGAAAAGTAATCCGCTTCGCGCAGGTAGTGGTTACAATCTGAAATTCACAGAAAAGTTAAGGAGTTTATAATATTATGGGAAAAGTTATCGGTATAGACTTAGGAACAACTAACTCGTGCGTAGCGGTTATGGAAGGCGGCGAACCTGTCGTCATTCCCAACAGCGAAGGCAACAGAACCACTCCTTCGGTGGTTTCATTCAAATCTGACGGCAGCAGAATAGTCGGTCAGGCGGCAAAGCGTCTCGCAGTCGCACAGCCCGATAAAACTGTCATATCCATAAAGCGCCATATGGGTGAAAATTACAAGGTAAACATCGATAAAGGATATTCCCCTCAGGAAATTTCCGCGATGATCCTTTCCAAGCTCAAGGCGGATGCGGAAAGTTATCTCGGCACGAAGGTTACCGACGCCGTAATAACCTGCCCCGCATACTTCAACGACAGCCAGCGTCAGGCAACCAAGGACGCGGGCAAAATCGCGGGACTTAACGTTCTTCGTATAATAAACGAGCCCACGGCGGCAGCTCTCGCTTACGGCCTCGACAAGCAGGAAGGCAGCCAGAAGGTCATGATTTACGACCTCGGCGGCGGTACGTTCGATGTATCTATTCTCGAAATAGGCGACGGAGTATTCGAAGTGCTTGCAACCAACGGCGATACCCACCTCGGCGGCGATGACTTCGATAACAAGATTATAGATTACCTCGTAGATACCTTCAAGAAGGAAACGGGCGTCGATCTTTCCAAAGACAGAGCGGCTATGCAGAGGCTCAAGGAAGCGGCAGAAAAGGCTAAGATAGAGCTTTCCGGCATGACCACGACCAACATCAACCTTCCCTTCATAACGGTAGTTGACGGTCAGCCTCAGCATCTCGATATCGACCTTTCGAGACAGAAGTTCGATAACCTTACATCCGACCTCGTCGAGCGTACGGTCGAACCCATGAGAAAGGCTATGCAGGATGCAGGTCTCACCTACGCAGATATCAAGAAAGTAATACTTGTCGGCGGTTCGACGCGAGTTCCCGCCGTCTATGAAAAAGTAAAGCAGATTACCGGCAAGGAACCCTTCAAGGGCATCAACCCCGATGAATGCGTCGCTATCGGCGCGGCAATTCAGGGCGGCGTGCTCTCCGGCGAAGTAAAGGACGTCCTTCTTCTCGATGTCATGCCCCTTACGCTCGGTATCGAAACTCTCGGCGGCATATCCACGCCTCTTATCGAAAGGAATACCACTATTCCCGTAAAGAAGAGCCAGGTATTCTCCACCGCGGCAGATAACCAGCCCGGCGTTGAAATCAACGTCCTTCAGGGCGAAAGAAAATTTGCCCGCGACAACAAATCGCTCGGCAGGTTCATGCTCACCGATATACCTCCCGCACCCAGAGGAGTTCCTCAGATAGAGGTTACGTTCGATGTCGATGCAAACGGCATAGTCAACGTAACGGCAAAAGACCTCGGTACGGGCAAATCGACGAATATCACTATTACCGCTTCGACAAATCTTTCCGAAGAGGAAATCGACAAGGCGGTCAAGGATGCCGAAAAGTACGCAGAAGAAGACAAGAAGCGTAAAGAGGCAGTCGATAACAAGAACAACCTCGAAGGCATGATAGACAGCCTCGAAAAGACTTTGAAGGAAGCTGGCGACAAACTCTCCGAAGACGACAAGAAGACGGTTGAAGACGCAATCGCATCTGCAAAGACCGAACTCGAAAGCGGAGACGACAGCCGCATAAGAGAAGCATACGAAAAACTGACGCGCGATGTTCAGCCCGTAGTTGCAAAGATGTATCAGCAGGCACAGGGTGCTGCGGGCACTTCAACTGACGGCGGCAACGGCGACGATACCGAATTCAGTCAACATAACTGATAAAGAAATTTTGTTTTAAGGCAGCGCGCGGATTTCCCCGCGCGCTGCTATAACGGTTTATAAAAGATTATGGCAACAGAGAATAAGAAAAACTATTACGAAATACTCGGCGTTTCAAAGACTGCGACGCAGGACGAAATAAAGTCGGCTTACAGAAAGCTCGCCAAGCAGTATCACCCCGACTTTCACCCCGGCGATGCCGCCGCGGCTGAAAAGTTCAAGGAGATAAACGAGGCGAACGCAGTTCTTTCCGACGAACAGAAGCGCAAGCAGTACGATTACGAGCTCGAACATCCCGGCATGGGCGGGGGCAATCCGTTCTCGGGCGGCGGCAACCCGTTCTCAGGCGGGGGCAATCCGTTCTCGGGCGGTTTCGGCGACATAAGCGATATCTTTTCGTCTATGTTCGGCGGCGGTTTCGGCGGTTCGCAGAGGCAGGGTCCCGCGCGCGGCGCGAATATCGAGCAGACGGTAAGGCTATCTTTCCTCGACGCCATAAAGGGCTGTTCAAAGGAGATAAGCTATTTCCGCAACGAGCCCTGCCGCACATGTAACGGCACGGGCGCAAAGGACGGAACGGCGTTCAAAAAATGCGCAAAGTGCGGCGGCAGCGGCAGAGTAAAGTATCAGCAGGATACAATCTTCGGCAGAACCATTCAGGTGGGAGTATGTCCCGATTGCGGCGGCACGGGCAAAAACATAATAGACAAATGTCCCGACTGCAAAGGCAAGGGCGTAATACGCAACCAAACGCGCTTTACGATTAATATTCCCGCAGGCGTAGATAAAGACAGCTCAATGCGCAAGCGCGGCTATGGTCAGGCTGTTCAGGGCGGCGAGCCCGGCGACCTGTATATCTATTTCCAGATAGAGCCGCATAAACTGCTCAGAAGGGAAGACAAAGACTTGTTCGTTACCGTTCCCATTTCTTATAAAACGGCAGTCGTCGGCGGCAAAATCCAGGTCCCCGCGATTGACGACACGATAGAGCTTGCAATTCCCGCAGGCACCGCCTCGGGCACCCGCTTCTGCATAAGGGGAAGGGGCGTCAAGACGGTTAACGGCACGGGCAATCTGTACGTTGACGTGCAGATAGATATCCCCACCAAGCTCACCCGCGACCAGATAAAGAAGCTGACCGACTTCGAAGACAGCGTTCCTTTAAGGTCGTGCGACAACATGCAGAGGTTTTCAAGCAACGTCTCCGCCGTTTACGGCAGAAACATCGACAAACAATAATGGTTTCATTTATCCGCGCTTCTGCGCGGATATTTTTTTGTCTTAAATGCAATATGGCTGTCCGATACTTGTGAATATTATCGACAGTTGCTCTCGGTATTGTCGTTGGAACGCCGCCAGATTGTTGATAACTGCCCCAAAACCGTTTTTTTAAGCCTTAAACGGGCGGGTTATCAACAAAAAGTTGTGCACAAAAATTATTTCGAAATGAATAAAAAACATATATTTGCGAAAAGTTATCAACAATTTATTCAAAAAGCGACAAAAAACAGTATAATTTGAGCTTTTTTTATGCCGTGTCAGTCTCATAATGAATAAAGTTATCAACATTTGCATAAATATTTATGCGCTTGAGGGATTGACGAAAAATTAAGGCGGCTCGAGGCAAAATTTTGCATATTGACCGCAGGCGCTCAATATGGTATAATTCAGATAAGTAAAGCAAGGAGCGTATGATTATGGCAAGGTCATGGTTCGGAAACATAATTAATTTCTGGTCTAAGGCGGACAGAAAGTATAACAAGCTCAAAGCCGACGAGGAGAAGAGGGAAAATTCCGTAAGTCTCGGAGTGCGCGGCATAATACAGGCAATTTTGTCTGCGGCATTCGTCGTGCTGTTCGTGTTCGGCGGCGTATTCTGCTTTTCAAAGACGGAGTTCGAGCTTGCAGGACTGTTGTTAATACTTGGCGGAGTTTTATCGCTGTTGTGCGGACTTGCGGTGCTTGTGCAGGGGGTTATCGGCGCGCTGATATATGTAATTTATCAGATGAAGCTCAATAAGCGCGCCGTCGGCTGGATTTCGCTTGTAATCTGGTTCATATGTCTGGGCGGAGCGATTGCCGCATCGGTAGTGATTATCGGCATTTTATAAAAAAGCAGTCTTATAAAGCAAAAATTGCGACCGCGGGGACGGAAATTCCGTCCCCGCGGTTTATTTTGAAAGGGCAAGAGTTATAAAAAACAGCGCATCTGAAATCAGATGCGCTGAACAAATTTTTATTGATTAAATAAAGATAATAAGTACGCCGACGAGAAGCCCTATAAGCATTGCAAACGCGGGCGCTTTGGAACGCCATATCAGTATGGATTCGGGCAGAAGTTCGCCGAATACCACATAAAGCATGGCGCCGCTTGCAAAACTGAGCGAAAGGGACAGGCTTACGGGACCTATCGTGCCGAGACCGAAACCTATCATAGCGCCTACGATAGTGGGGGCGCCCGTAATAGCTGTAATAATTGTAGCCTTCGGCTTGCTCATTCCGCCCGCAATTAGGGGGACGGAAACGCTCATCCCTCGGGTATGTTGTGCAGACCTATAACAATGGCGAGGGCAAGACCGCTGGTTAAAGCAAGTCCCGCATCTGGTGTCTGCGCGTAAGATGTGCCTATAACCATGCCTTCGGGCAGGTTGTGCAGCGCGATTGCGCAAGCCATTACTATGCCGCCAATGAAAAGACCGCTCCTCGTGTTGCTCTTTTTATGTACTTCGTAGTGGTCGCTGTGAATTAATTCGGAAAGCTGGTCGGCAGTCTTGGGGTGGTTTTTGTCGATGTGCGGCACTTCGTGGTTGGTAGCTTTGTCTATCCAGAAGTTGAGAAGATATACAACTCCGTAACCGACGATAACCATTCCTATTACCATAAAGGTATTCCATATTTCGCCGCCGTTCTGTCCCAAAGCGTCCAAAAGCAGGTCAAGACATACTACGGCAAGCATAACGCCGCCGGCAAAACTTAAAAGCAGGCTGACAACCTTTTCGGAATTGCGGTTGAAGAGCGCGCCTATAAGTCCGCCTAAACCCGTTCCGCCGATGCCTGCGATTGCCGTGATAATCACAATCAGTGCAAAGGTACTCAATTTTTTACATCTCCACATAAATGGGCAGTCGGACTGCCCGAAAGTTAACCTTGGCTAACTTATTTAACAGGAAAAATATTAACAGGCGCAGGCGGATATGTCAAGCGAATGGCTTAAAAAATGATATTTTTTTTGGCGAAAATAAAATATAGTGCAAATTATTTTAAGCTAGCGCAAAAGTGCAGGGCGGGGACTTATTTAAATGGTAAAGAATGTAGTCTGTTTTATGACGACAATGGAGGTGGAAATATAGTTTAGTAAAATGGCATATTTACTCAGAAGGTAATTTTTATGTTGCAATGTGAAAACTTAAATAAAATAGAGCGGCGGTTACTTTGCATGAGCAACCGCCGCTCTGTTTGTCTATTCGTGATAAATGATTTCTTTATTGCGTTGTTTTGCGTAATTTATTTCTTCCCAAACAGATTTGCCTATATAGCCTCCAATATTAACAACGTAAATGCCGTCGGATATGTCTATCTTTTTAAAATGCGCCGTTTCAAGATTTTTAAGTTGAGCCCCACCTATATCGCCGCCGTCGCAATACGCGGGCTGCAATACACAGTAACCCTTTTGGGTTTCGAGTTTAAAAGCTATATCCTTCATCTGCTAAGAGAAGCGCATACTTCCGCAAATTGTAATAATTTTCATTGTCAAAGCCTTAATATTTTATAGGATAATTATAGCACGGAAATCTGAAATTTCAATAATGCAAAGAATGTAATTTAAAATTTATGTGTTGTCAGCATCTTGCCATGATTTCAGAGTTTAATGTTGACTTTTTATAAAAATTCACATAGAATATAAATACCTTAATAAATAAGGGCTTCGCTTTATGCGTTGCACGGCTGAAATGTCGTGGCATAGGTTTATACGGGCTTCGGCCCGTATATTTTCTTTCTGTTAACGGTAATGTGCTCGCTCCAATAATTTTATACAAAGCCGACCAATCGAGACTAGCGGCGCAATAAGTTTTGCGCAATAATTTCAATACATGTGCGCCGCTACGCAACTCGCCTCCGATTAGCTGTAAAACAAAAAGAACGAAAGGCAAAACCTTTCGTTCTTTTTGTGGTGCACCGTAAGGAGTTCTCACCCGTCTCGCAAGGCGTAAGGGAAACGCCTCGCTCGGTCATCGCTCGCACTTTACTATGTGCTCGCTCATCTCAAAACGCCAAAATCTGCCAAATCAAGGCAGGTTTTGAAAACGCGTTTTTCGTCCTTCGGTTCGACGGAACCAAAGTCATGGGGATAAGCTCTATACATATAACAAAAAAACCTAAGCCGAATTCGACTTAGGTTTTTTGTGGTGCACCGTAAGGAGTTCGAATCCCTAGCCTTTGGTTCCGTAGACCAACGCTCTATCCAGTTGAGCTAACGGTGCATATTTGTTGCGGCTGCGCGGGCTTCCCCGACGCGGGCTTCCCCGAACAGCCTAATTATTTTACTAAATGAATTTTATTTTGTCAAATACTTTTTATTCTTTTTGTCCACAAAATATAATTTTCGTAAGGTTTTAAGTCGGCGAGCCAATGTTAAAAACCATCTTTATATAATTTTAAATTGTCTGTGCGGCGGGCGGCGAAGGATGATAATTAAGGCGTAACAATTAACATGTCAAATACTGTTGACTTATAAATTTAAAGTGATATACTACTTTGAGGTATCATGTAGAGAGGTTATTTTTTTATGTCAGCAAATCGCCGCGCGCGCACGCTTTCGCTTACGCAGGGTTCGCTTTTCAAAAACATTTTTATCTTCAGCCTGCCGCTCATGCTTTCAAATGTGTTGCAGGTCCTTTTTAACATGTCAGACGTCGCCGTCGTGGGGCGTTTCGGCACGCCCGACGCGCTCGGCGCAGTCGGCTCCACGACTACGTATGTCTCTCTTTTTACGGGGCTGCTCATAGGCATGGGCACGGGCGTCAATTCTATAATTGCCCAGCGAATAGGTGCGGGCGACGACGATGGAACTTCCCGCACGTCGCATACCGCGCTGCTTGTAAGTATTGCTTTCGGCGTCTTCGTTTCGCTGGCGGGAATAGCGCTCGCGCGCCCCGTTCTTACCGCTATGGGCACCAAGCCCGAATTCATCGACGGCGCGCTTCTGTACGTTTACATATATTTCACGGGCTCTGCGGCGACTTCCGTTTATAACTACGGAAACGGCGTATTCTCCGCCGACGGGGACACCAAAAGACCGCTCATTTATCTCGCGACGGCGGGCATAACCAACGTCCTTCTCAATCTGTTCTTCGTGATAGTATGTAAAATGTCTGTCGCCGGCGTCGCTACGGCCTCGTCGATATCACAATGGCTGTCCGCCGCGCTCATACTTGTCGCGCTGTTCAGGTCGCGCCGCCCTTACAGGCTCAGGCTGAGCTGCATGAAGCCCGACCTTATCATAGCAAAGCGCGTGCTCCTTCTCGGAGTGCCTGCGGGCGTGCAGAACGCCGTGTTCCAGGCGGCAAATCTCTTTATTCAGTCGGGCATAAATTCCTTCGATAGAACGGTGGTGGAGGGCAACACCGCTGCCGTCAACGCCGATACTCTCGTCTTTGAAATAATGGCTGCGTTCTATACCGCCTGCACGAGTTTTATGGGTCAGAATTACGGTGCGGGCAAGCGCGAAAGAATACTGCGCTGTTACTTTATAAGTATGGGATATGCGTTTGCGTTCGGGTTGGTGTTCGGACTGTTGCTGTTTGCTTTCGGCGATATATTCTTGTCGCTCTTTACGGGCGATCCAGCTGTCATCGAAGCAGGAGTCAAGCGACTTGCCATAATGTGTCTTTCCTATTCGATCTCTGCGTTTATGGACGGTTCGATAGCCGCCGCCCGCGGTCTGAATAAAACGTTCATACCGACGATAATAGTCATGCTCGGTTCGTGCGTATTCAGAATTTTTTGGGTTTACGTCATATTCCCCATTGGCGGCACGACTACGATTTTATACCTTCTTTATCCCGTTTCGTGGGCGATAACGGCGGTGGCGGAGATAATCTATTTCATATTCGCTTACCGCGGCGCTGTAAAGGTGCTTTCCCGCCCGAAATCATCGGACAATTCGGTTTATGAGGCTAAAATAGTTGTATAAAACTAATATACCCGTATATATTATAAAAAAGCGCCTCATAACACTTGCAAAGACGCGTGTAAAATGTTATAATATAAAAAATTTTTTAATAAGGGGGATATATGGACGACCCATCTAAGCCAAGTTGCGCGTGCAACTGTTTGAGGCTGCGCGCTCACTTCGTTTTGGAAAGACCTCCTCTCAATTTGTAAGAGCTGACTTGTTTTACACTATCGCTTAAAAAATAAATTGGAGGAGTATATGAATCAGGTAGTTTTAATTATAATAATTTTAGTCTGTCTCGTGTTTTCGGCCTATTTCTCGGCGACCGAGACGGCGTTTACGACGCTCAATAAAGTGCGTATAAAGACAAAGGCAGAGGACGGCAACAAGAGGGCAAAGCTCGTTTTAAAGCTCGTCAATGACTATGACAGATTGTTGTCAACCATACTTATAGGTAACAACATAGTCAACATTCTGGCATCGTCGATGGGTACGTTGCTGTTTATACAGTGGTGTAACGGCAATTCGGACCTCGCTTCCGTGCTATCAACGGTTGCGCTGACCATTCTCGTGCTTATTTTCGGCGAAATATCTCCCAAGAGCCTCGCCAAAGAATATCCCGAAACGTTCGCTTCATTCTCTGCGCCCATAATAAATGCGCTCATATATGTGCTTATACCCGTCAACTTCCTTTTCTCTCTTTGGAAAAAGTTGTTGAATAAGATTTTCAAGAGCAAAGAAGACAGCACGATAACCGACGACGAACTCATCACTATAGTCGATGAAGCCGAACATGAGGGCGGCATCAACGCTCAGGAATCCGAGCTTATAAAGAGCGCGATAGAGTTCAACGATCTCGAAATAAAGGACATACTCATCCCCCGCGTGGATGTAGTTGCGGTGGATATAAACACGCCTCCCGACGAGGTTTGCAACATATTCCTCGAAACGCGTTTCTCGCGTCTTCCCGTTTACAGGGATACGATAGACCACATCGTCGGCATACTTCACGAAAAAGATTTCATCAAGCAGCGCGAAGAGCAGAATTTCAGCATAGAAAAGATTGTAAAACCCGCTGTTTTCGTAGTTGCTACGGCTAAAATTTCAGACGTTTTAAAGCAGCTCCAGAAGTCCAAATCGCATATGGCGGTTGTTTCGGGCGAGTTCGGCGATATCATAGGCATCGTTACGATGGAAGATATCCTCGAAGAGCTTGTCGGCGAAATATGGGACGAACACGATGAAGTTCTTTCCGATATTTCCCAGATTGGCGAGAACGAGTTCAAGGTGCTCGGCAGCGTGTCAATAAACGATTTTGCCGACTATTTCTATCTCGGCGACATCGAATGCGACAGCCAGACTGTCGGCGGCTGGGTAATGGATATGCTCGGCAAGGTTCCCGCGACTAACGACATACTCGTTTACGAAAACCTTACCATAACGGTTACCCGTACCGAGTTCAGGCGCATAACCGAACTTCACGTTACGGTTGCTCCCAAAGAAAACGAAGAAGATGAATAATAAAAATGCGCACGCCCCGCGTGCGCATTTTTTTTAAAAGGCTACATAAAAAATGTTTGTAAAATGCGGCGCAATGTGTTATACTGTATTTACAAATATAAAAATACGGAGATACCATTTATGGCTAAGATAACCAAAGATACTCTCATTGTGGATTGCCTCAAAATTAATCCCAACAGCGCTGAAATTTTGCAGGCGGTCGGCATGCATTGCCTCGGCTGTGCAATGGCTCACGGCGAAACTATCGAGGAAGCCGTTTTTGTTCACGGCAACGACCTCGACGCTCTGCTTGCAAAGCTCAACGAGGGCGTGAAGGACTGATTGCTTCCGCTTCGCAAAAATTGAGCAGACTGATCTATTGAAGAGTGGGCGCGCCAACGCATTATGCGTTGGCGCGCTTTACCATTTATGCCAAAATCTTTGCATTGCGCTTGCGCGGGGAGGTATTGTATAATAATCCTGCAAATAAATTCAGGAGGATACATATGAAACGCAATTGCAAATGGCTGTGCGCTCTGGCAGTGCTGTCCGCAATGACTTTTGCCGGTTGCGCGGCGGCACCGTCCGCAGGCGAAGTGGCGGACGGCGGAGTAACGGAGGGGGAAGAATCTATTCTGCCCGACGCTCCTTTAAATCCGCCCGAGGACCTTCCCGAAAACGAACAGCCGCAGATTAATTACGTAACCTACATAAAAATGACCGCTGACGGAGTAAATATACGCAGCGGTGCGGGTGCGAATTACAAATCGCTCGGCTATGCGGAAAAAAATACCCTTTATTCCGTATCCGATACCGTTGGTAACTGGTACAAAACATATTATAAAGGAATGGAGGCGTACATATACAAAGACTTCTGTCTGCTTGTCGAGTTCGAAGCTGCTTCGGACAAGGTCGAAAAGGTGATAGAAGAGGGCACAAAACACATGGGCGTAAAGTACGTTTACGGCGCAACGCGCTATCACAACGGCAAGGGCGTCCTGCTTTCGGGCTTTTCCGCGCAGGCGTTCGACTGCTCTTCGCTCATGCAGTATATGTTCAAGAAGGGCGCGGACGTCAATTTGCAGGTTACTACCCGCACGCAGGTCGTTCAGGGTAAAACTGTTACGGACGGGCTCAGGCGCGGCGACCTCATGTTCTTCACAAACGCTTCGCGCAAGAACAATACTGGCGTCGAGCGCATCGGGCACGTCGCTCTCTACCTCGGCAACAATTACATTCTTCACACGGCTTCGGACTATGCGAAGATAGAACAGATATCTTCTACCCGCTGGAGCTACTACATTCAGTCGCAGAGAATGATTTAAAACTGACGGTACAAAAAAGCGCAGAGGCGCGGACGCATAAATGCGTCCGCGCCTCATTCTGTTTTATTATAAAACTTTCAGTTGGCGGCGCCGTCCCGGGCGGCGGTTATAAATTGATTTGAAAGCGTTACTGTCCGCATGTATGCGCGCACATATGCGTGCGCACTATTATAATATATAAGTGCGTATAAAATCACGTGCCTGAAAATTAAAATCAGTTCGGGCGCACGTGCGCCGCGCTTCATTCGCGGTTGTCGTCTTTTGGACCCGTGATAAAATCTCCGACGGAAGGGGCGTTTTCCTTTGGTTCGCAGTTGTTTTGCAATCTTTTGAAAAGCAACATGAGGAAAGTGCAGGCTGCGGCGCATATGACGCACAGCACGCCCCACCACCAATCGAAGTAAACAAATACAAATATCGTAACCGCGCAGAGCGCAGCCGCCAGCACGCAGAAGATAATGCGTAAAGTTCTGTACATATCGCGTTTCATACATATATAATATATGTTATCGCGCATTAATGCAAGCAAAAGAGGGAGCAGGCTCAAAACGGGTCTGTTAAGCTGTAAATTATGTTACAAATTAACAAAAATTTATATGTATTATCCAAAATAAAAATTTGTCGAAAAGTTTCGCATTGTGTTGACTTGGGACACAAATATTGATATTATAGACGAGCTGTGTGACGGAGCGGTGCTTCAAAAAGCCGCTCACGGAGCTTCAAAAAGCATTTAAAAATTTTTAAAAAAGTTTTGAAAAATGCTTGACAAACAATAACGACTGTGTTATGATAGTCAAGCTGTCGCAAGGAAATGTCCTTCAAGGACAAGCCAAGCGAAATAAATAAAAAACTTTTTAAAAAAGTTTTGAAAAATGCTTGACAAAGTATTAACCGATGTGTTAATATAGAAAAGCTCTCGCGACAGAGCACCGAACGAAGTTCGGTAAATGCAGTTTAAAAATTGAATAGAAGGAAACGATTTTATTTATCGAATTTGATAAAAAGTTTCTGTCAATAACTTTGAAGTACATTAGTACCACAAAGCAAAGTCAGCAAAGATAATGACTAAAATAGTCGAGATAGAGCCACGAACTTTTTAAAGTTTGTGTTTTATACAAATTAAACTCAAGAGTTTGATTCTGGCTCAGGATGAACGCTGGCGGCGTGCTTAACACATGCAAGTCGAATGTAGTTTACTACATGGCGGACGGGTGAGTAACGCGTGAGCAATCTGCCCATATCTGGGGGATAACAGTTGGAAACGACTGATAATACCGCAT
>ULSO01084487.1_pt1 | contig 53415 bp, 52 predicted proteins | sample 1956701 | NCBI WGS metagenome assembly ULSO01 (sample SAMEA4835708, study PRJEB28245) | human gut metagenome | biome: gut microbiome; material: fecal sample | place: Denmark | collected 2008 | reverse complement strand
ATTTCTCATTTTGGCTTGTACTATTTATATTCTAGCATCATCTCATCCAGTTTTTGACCTTCAGGCCCTCGCCTTTATTCGCCTCTGCCATAAACTTTTCCCAGCCCCAGCCAAACCGCCTGCTGGTGCAGAACAGGGCAATGATCATTGCGCCGAGAGGCAGGATATTTGTGCTCACAAGGAAATCCCAGAAATCAAGCCATGTGGAAGACGGCGTAAACGGATGGAAGGAAAGGACGCTAAAGCCCAGCGCCGTTGTAAGGGAAAGCAGAAAGACGATCGTTCCGCATAAAAGACAGCCCTTTTTCCGGCTGAAGCCAGTCATTTCCCTGACACACGCCAAAATATTCTCGCACACCGTCAGCTCCGTGGAAAAGGCGGCAAATACCATAAACAGGAAAAACAGGCTTCCCCAGACTCTTCCCCCTGCTATGTTGGTAAATACAGTCGCCATGGTATCAAACAAAAGAGCCGGTCCCGCCGTCACCTTCAGATCAAAAGCATAGCAGGAAGGAAAAATGATCAGTCCTGCTACGATGGCCACCAGGGTATCCAGGGCGATTACATGTATACTTTCTCCCAAAAGGCTTCTGTCATCCCCAAGGTAGCTGCCAAAGATCGCCATACCGCCCATTCCTACCGAAAGAGTAAAGAACGCCTGGTTCATGGCAGCCGCCACCACCTTTAAATTAATTTTGGAAAAATCAGGGATCAGGTAAAACCCATACCCCTGCGCTGCTCCTTCATAGGTGCCGCTCTTTACAGCAAGAGCCAGCATCAAAATGATAAGCAGGCACATCATATACTTCGTGATCCTCTCAAGTCCTCCCTGCAGCTGGAAGGTCAGTATCACAAAGCCCAGCACTACGGCAATGGCCAGATAAGTCACATTGATCGCAGGATTTGAGATCATCCTTTCAAAGCCAAGCTCCTGTGCTTTTCCTGTGACGAAGCTTACAAAATAATAGATCAGCCATCCCGTCACCACCGTATAAAACGCCATCAGGCACACATTTCCAAAAAGCGCCACATACCCATGAAAATGCCACTTCTGCCCCTTCTTTTCCAGCTTCTGATACATCCTTACAGGACTTGCCTGTGACGCCCTGCCCAAAGCAAATTCCATTGTCATTGCAGGAAGTCCTAAAATAAGCAGGCACAGGATATAAAGCAGCACAAACGCCCCGCCTCCGCTTTCTCCTGCAACCCACGGAAACTTCCACACATTTCCACAGCCGATTGCGCATCCCGCGCTCAGCAAAATAAATCCAAGTCTACTCCCCAGTCTTTCTCTCTCCATCCCTTTTTACCCTTCTCTTCTTTCCTTTCGTTCTTTAGGCACATATTGCCATTTTATCTTATTTTGCCGCAGTCTGCAAACCTCTTCTGTCAAAATGGATCTGAAAAAAAACGTGCACGAGTAGTTTTCTCGTGCACGTTTTTTTCAGGCTCGCGGCAAAAGCATAACTTCCGTATCCAATCTCTTATTTGCCGCCCTGCATTTTCTGGTTTACATAATCTCTGATATCCAGATAATCCTCCGGCATACGGCAGCCTAAAATAAATTCTCCGTCATTGTTGCTCACACGGATTATATGACCGGTCAGCGTCTGCTCCTTCAGGAGGTCAAAGCCTTCGATCTTGATTTCTATTTCCCTTCCCTTTGCAGCTCCGATCTGTTCTGCCCTGGTTGCTATCGCAAATCCGTTTGCAGAAAGATTTACCATTCTGCCGTTATAGCTTCCCTTTTCAGACTGCAGCTTGATCTCACAGGGGTTGTCCATAGGAAGACGGGGATATTTTCTACGGTTGTAAACCGCAGGATTGGCCATGACATTGATCTTATAAGTGGTATCCTTCTGCAAAGCGATCTTAACATTTTCCCACTTGTAAAGCATGTTGTCCACTACGATCAAAAGCTGATAGGTTTCATCCTTTTCCAGCACCAGCTCTCTTTTTCCCAACAAAAGCTTTCTGGTAAATACGCCGTCCTCAAAAGAGCCGATGATCTCTGCTTTATATTCTTTATTAGGCGTCTTTGAAGGTGTGACAGAAACCCACATGCCCGGCTTAATGTCATGAATACTCATAAAGCCGCCTGCACCAAGCTCCTCCACCAGCTTTCCGACCACTTCCTCGATCTTGCCTACACTGCGCATGGTCTCATCATACTTGCTTCTCATGACTCTGGTATTCTGGTCAGCGCCCTCTACGTTTTCTGTCATCACTTCCATGACGTCGCAGATCTGCTTCATGTTGTCTACCATGCTCTTATTGGAGTTTTCTACCTCATCCATGGAATCCCGGATCACCAGAACACTGTTGCCGATCTGGGTGGAGTCACCGGATATGCTGGATACGCTTGCGCTTACCTGTTTGATCTTATCCAGGGTTACATGGATCAGCTTCAAGGTCTGGGTAATGGAATCCGTCATATTGTCAGAAGTGTTTTCCAGATGTCCCAGGGCTGTCAAAATACGGCTGGAGGAATTCTGGGTTCCCATGCTCAGATCTCTGATCTCATTTGCTACAACCGCAAATCCCTTTCCTGCTTCTCCGGCTCTCGCCGCCTCTATGGAGGCGTTCAGGGCAAGCAGATTGGTCTGTCTGTTGATCCCTTCAATGGTGCCAACCTCGCTTTTCACCATATCGAACTGTTCCTTGAAATCCTTCAAAATCCCTTCCAGCTCGTTTGCCAGTTCTGCCATGGAATTGGTGGAAGCCACTACATCTGTCAGCTCCTCGGAGCTGCTTTTTGCATGTACCATGGACTCGTTGGTAAGCTGTACCATCTTTTCAACCAGTTCCGCCACATTGGCGCCCTGCTTGCTGATCTTGTGGGTCATTTCCATGGAGGAATCAGCCTTATCCCTTAAGACTGTATTATTCTGAGCCAGCGTTTCCATGCTGCCCACCACGGCATCCGCACTTGCCTTATTTTCATCTGCAAGTTCTCTGACCACTGTCACTCCGTCTACCACAGAAGTGCTTGCAGTCTTTACCGTTGCAATGGTCTCCACCACCTTCTTGAGGTTATCCTCAACCTGATGGAGCATGGCCCCGTCTGTAAAATTTAAATGATTAATAGAAAGCACATACCCTACATAACACATGAAAACACTTGCAACCTGGATCTCATATGCAGTAATATCTGCCGCTCCGCTCATACCCGAAAGGAAATTTTTGATAATAGACGCAACAATGCCGATCATGGTTGCCACGCCGCAGCGGAGCATGAAATTTCGGTTTTTAAATAAGATCAGCATACTGGTAAGCGGTAATATGTAGACGAATGCCAAGGTAGAATGTGTGGTAAAGAGAACAAAAACATACAGGATGCCATATCCTATCACTACAACATCCTTATAGTACTGTGCCGCCCTGCCCTTGATCTTTAAAAGGATCAGCCCCACGGCAAACGGGATCCAGCAGACCAGCATAAAGATGATATAATAGCCTGCTGTTCTAAGTCCCTTTACGATCTCAATAGCATAGGATACCGACAAAATAATATTCAGCAGCATCCAGATTACTAATGCTTTTTGATTTGCACTTTTTTGGAATTTTTGTGCATTACTTTCCATGTAATTATCCCCCTTCAGTTACACTATTACCAATATACCACGAATAGTAAAATTACACAATTCTTACATGAAATCTAATGCATTTTCTATGTTTTTTTTCAAAACTGCATAAGTCAAAAGCAGTTCTTCACACTTTTCCGACAGCTGCGTTGTCCGCCCTTCCTTCAGTGCGTCCTCTATTTCCTTTGCCTGCTGGCTGAATGCGGTGAGCCCTATGGTTTTGGAGGTGCTTTTCAGTCCATGGATCTCCACCCGGTAATTTTCAAGCTCTCCGGCTTTCCACAACGCCCGCAGCTTTTCTGTTTTATCGTTTTTGCAATAGTCCTTTAAAATTTCCAAATAAAAATCCTGATCTCCTGCACAGTACAGCAGCCCCTGCTGTGTATCAAGCTCCGGAACCTTTTCCTGAAGGGACAGAAGGGGATCCTTTTTTTCCTCCTTCTCCCTGGCACCGGCCTTTATCACTTTTTCCCCGGGCAGAAAACGCAGTACCATTTCCTCCAGATTTTTCCCCCGCACCGGCTTGGAAAGATAAGCGGAAAAACCCTCCTTCAAATACATCTCCTCCACACCGGAAAGGGCGTTTGCGGTAAGCATGACCACCGGTGTCTGCATATTCAGGTTATCCGGCCGCTCCCGCAGGGCCTTCAGGGTATCGATCCCGTTAAGCTGCGGCATCATATGATCCATAAAAATAATGTCATACTGTCTCTTTGTGGCAAGCGCAATACATTCTGCACCACTCTGCGCAGTATCAATTTCAATTTGCGTTTCCTTCAGCAGGTTTACAAATACCTTCAAATTCATTGCCACATCATCCACAACCAGAATCCTCGCTGCCGGCGCCGTAAACCGGCTCTCATAATGCTGTCCTTCTCTGCTGTGAATTCTCTTTTTGATGTCAAATGAACCGATGGGCTGGTCAGAGAGAACCTTCTGGGGAATGCGTACGGTAAACACAGAGCCTACCCCATACTCGCTTTCCGCCTCGATCGTTCCGTGCATCAGTTCTACCAGTTCCTTGGTTATACTAAGCCCAAGTCCCGTTCCCTCGATACTTTGATTTCTCACCAGGTCAAACCGCTCAAACTTGCCAAAAAGCCTTTCTCTGTTTTCCTCGCTGATCCCGATACCGGTATCCTCCACCCGGGCTGTCAGATAAAAGATCCCGTCCTCATATTCCCCTGTGACGCATAGTCTGATCTTTCCGTGATCTGTATATTTTACTGCATTGGTCAGAAGATTTGCCAGGATCTGCCTGATCCTGACCATGTCCCCTAAAAGAAAGGCCGGAATGCTTTCCTCACAGCAGACCTCGAACTCAAGGCCGCGGCTCTCTGCCCTGTCAATGATCATTGTATAGCTGTCCGTCAAAAGGGAGGACAGCTCGTACCTAGCCTCAGAAATCTCAATTTTCCCCGCTTCAATCTTGGAAATGTCCAGCACATCATTGATGATGGAAAGCAGCGCCAAAGCGGAATTCTGTACTGCCGTGGCATATTCTAAAAGCTGTTCCTCCTTTGCCTCCCGCAGGATCATTTCATTCATGCCGATAACAGCATTGATGGGCGTTCTGATCTCATGGGACATATTGGAAAGAAAATCGCTTTTGGCCTGATTGGCCTTGTCTGCCTTTTCCTCTGAACGCTTCAGTTCTTCATTCTGCTTTTCGATCTGGTGCAGTGCCTTACGGTATACCTTTGTCTGGAAACGGTAAATAACCCCCACTACAAGTCCCAGAATGATCAGGCTTTGCAGAATGTCGATAAAAATATTTGCCTCAGAACCAATGGGAACCACAAGCTGCGGATAATGATAAGCCACCCAGTAACAGCAGAGAATCACAATGATCTGCAGCACCAGGATCACCGAAAATGCAGCGCCCTCCACCATCAGGAAATTAAAAACGATCCCCAGCGTAAACCAGTAGCCCATTCCTCCATAAGCGCCACCGTCTGTAAAAAACATGGCGGGAAACAGGAGCATGGTAATGATCACCACAATTCCTGTAGAGGCCTGCTTTAGCTTTCCCTTCCAGTTTGCAATATAAAAGCAGGCGATCAGAACGAGAAGCGCCGCTGCAATGGAAGCAAGCTGCACAAGAGGCAGTTTGCATGCCACGGAAACGATCAGTCCTAAAATCCCGCCGCCGATCCCTGCCAGTGTGATAATATTAAACAAAACAAGGTGAATAGACTTGTCTACATCAAAAAAACGCTTTTGGATTTTTTCCAGTTTCATACAAACGCCTTTCCTAGCAGCCTGCCGATCAGGCCCTTCAGCTCTTCCGGTAAAAAGGGCTTGGTCAGATAACCATCCGCCTTTAAAAGCTCCTCCTCTTCCTCATCCGCCTTTTCCCCTGCGGTAACAAAGGCCACTGGTATTTCATAGCATTCTCTTATCTTGGAAAGGACTTCCTTTCCATTCATATCCGGCATTTCAATATCTAAAAGCACCAGATCCACTTTCTGTTCCCTTAAAATCTCAAGGGCCTGTCTTCCTCCATCGGCTCCCAGGATCTCATATCCTGCTTCTGCCTTCATCAGAAACTGTACGATCTTATGATTGATCGGCTCATCATCAACCAGTAGGATTTTCTTCTTATTCTCTTCCTGTTCCATCTATGTCTTCTCCCATCCATTCTACCTGCTGCTCTCTCTGGAACATACAAACCCCAAAACAATAGTCCTTCCCGAAATTCCCCTGCACAAAATAAGCTGCCGCCTTTCCCTGATCTATAACAAGCTGCTCCCCAAAGGAAGCGGTAAGCTGCCTCAAATCTTTTTTTAATCCTTCCCCTGTAAGCTTTATGTAGCCTTCCTTCACGCACCATATGGGAAAGAAGATCGCATCTGTTTCTTTGCCCTGCCAGAGCTTTTTTTCCTCCTCGGAAAACACTCTGTCGCAAAGCCCCCTTCTCATACTGCTTTTCTGCTGAATATCAATCCCTACGGGCTGATCAGAAACAGCACATAGGATCCAGTCGCCTGAATGGGACAGATTATAATGCACCTCTTTATAATCCAGCAAAAAAGGCTTTCCATTTTCCCCGTAGCCTATCTGAAATGCAGGTGTTTCCTGCTCCTCCAGCTCCAGATAATGGCACAATGCATGATGCAGCAACCGTCCCGTAGTAAAACTGCGCACCCAAACCTTTTTGTTTTCGGTGCGCAGCAAGTTATTTTGCCTTCTTTGCTCTATTTTGTCTGAAAAAAGCTGCGTTTCTTTTTCAGACCATACGATTTTCTTCCGGTAAATTTTGATCATAGCTTACTTTAAAGGGGTTTTATAAAACTCTTTGAATTCTGTATAGCCTTCCTTGGATAGCTGTTCCTTCTGGAACTTTTTATTTTTGTTCATACGGACAACCAGTATCTGCTTTCCTGCCTTCCGCTCCTCCTGGGCCTCCTCGATCACTTTGCAGAGCATGTCGCTGGGCAGTCCCTTTTCCAGCAGATAAGCTGTCTTCTGAGGCTGCGTCGGCACCTGAAAGTCGTTTTCCAGAAGCAGAAGGATAATCCGCTCAAAGCCAATGGAAAATCCGCAGGCCGGAACATCATTTCCGGTAAAGCGGCCGATCATCTTATCATATCTTCCTCCGCCTCCACAGCTTCCGCCGAACTGAGGCATTGCAATTTCAAAAATCGTACCCGTATAGTAAGACATTCCTCTTACAAGAGTGGGGTCAAAGACCATTTCAAAATCAGCGTCCTTTGTTGCACTGACGCTTTCTATGATCTCCTGAAGGCTTGTTCTTACCTCCGGCTCCAGAAATGCCCCAAGCTCCTCTGCCAGATAGGAAAGGCCGTCCTTCTGCTCTTCAAGTCCTTTAAACAGAGAAAGGTATTTTTCTACCTGCTCCCTGGAAAAGCCGTCTGCAAGCAGTTCCTCTTCTACGCCTGCAAGACCGATCTTATCCATCTTATCTAATGTAATGAACACACTGTCATAGCTTTCCTCCGGAAAACCGCTGTATGCCGCCATTGCTTTCAGAATGCGCCTTTCATTGATCCTGATCTGAAAGCCCTTAAATCCTAATTTCCCCAGCGTGGTTGTGGTGGCAAGGATCAGCTCGATCTCTGCCAGATTGGAGGGCTCGCCCAGAATATCAATGTCGCACTGCATAAACTGACGGTAACGGCCTCTCTGCGGTCTGTCGGCGCGCCATACATTTCCCATCTGAAGCGCTTTAAAGGGAGAAGGAAGTTCACCTGCATGATTGGAATAATAGCGCACAAGAGGCACCGTCAGGTCGTAACGGAGTCCCCCGTCCACAAGGTCTGCTTCCGTCTGTGCCGTTTCCAAATTCAGCTTCTCTCCCCTTTTCAGGATCTTAAAGATCAGCTTTTCATTTTCCCCGCCCTGCTTACTGCTTAAGTTTTCAATGCTTTCCACGCAGGGAGTTTCCATGGAGCAAAACCCGAACTTTGCATAGGTCTCTTTGATCACGCCGATCACATAATCGCGGATCTGCATCTCCTTTGGAAGAATATCTTTCATGCCGGTGACCGGCTTCTTATTCAGTGCCATAGTTTCTCTCCATCTGCCGCAAAGCGGCCTTTGTCATCTCTCTTTGCTTTTATACTTCGTTGCAATTTTACACTCTTTCCGTTTATAATGCAAGACGAATTACAGTTCCTGTTCCCTGTATATCTGGTTTTTCTTGCATAACGATTTTTTCTATATTATAATGGACAGGGTTTTGATTACGCAAGATACATGTAACAGAAAGGAACGGTTATTTTTTATGTCTTTTGAATTTATAAAAAAACTGCCCACGCCTGACGAGATCAGAAACGGCTTTCCTCTTCCCAAGGAATTTGTTGAACTGAAAAAGGAGCGTGACGCAGAGATCAAAGATGTCATTACCGGAAAGAGCAATAAATTTCTGGTTATCATAGGGCCTTGCTCCGCCGACAATGAATCAGCTGTCTGCGACTATGTTTCCCGCCTTGCCAAGGTCAATGAAAAAGTAAAGGACAAGCTGATCCTGATCCCCAGGATCTACACCAACAAACCGAGAACCACCGGCGACGGTTACAAGGGGATCGTTCACCAGCCCGATCCGGAAAAGGGAACAGATTTTCTTGCAGGTCTGATCGCCATGAGGAAAATGCTGATCCATGCCATTGAGGAATCCAACCTCACCGCCGCGGATGAAATGCTTTATCCCGAAAACTGGGGCTATGTATCTGACATTCTCTCCTATGTGGCCATCGGCGCCAGATCCGTTGAAGATCAGCAGCACCGCATTGTGGTCAGCGGCTTTGATGTTCCCGCAGGTATGAAAAATCCTACCAGCGGTGACCTGACCGTTATGCTGAACTCCGTTCATGCTGCCCAGCATCCTCATTCCTTTATCTATCGCGGCTGGGAAGTGAATACCGGAGGAAATGAACTTGCCCATACGGTTTTAAGGGGAGCTACCAACAAACACGGCAGAAATCTTCCAAATTACCATTACGAAGACCTGAATCTTCTCTTAAACCTTTATAATGAGAGAGATCTTAAAAATCCTGCGGCCATCATTGATGCAAACCACAGCAACTCCAACAAACAGTTTGCACAGCAGATCCGAATCGTAAAGGAAGTTATGCACAGCAGGAAATTAAGTCCGGACATTCACAAGCTGGTAAAAGGTGTGATGATCGAAAGCTATATCGTTGAAGGAAACCAGAAGGTTGGAGGCGGCGTTTACGGCAAATCCATCACAGATCCCTGCCTCGGCTGGGAAGACTCTGAACGCCTCATCTACGACATCGCAGAGTATGAATAAGCTACAAGCCATGCAAGCTGTAAAAAGCGCCCACCGGGGAATGCTCGCATTCCACCGGAGGCGCTTTTTTTGCAGCGTATAGGGCGCCAGCCCTACAGCCCGAGGCTGCCCTGGCAGTCTCGGGCTGGCATGGTTTGTTGGTCTGACTGGTCTGGCTGACAGACTGACTGGACTGACAGACCGACTGGCATGGTTTGTTGGTCTGACTGGTCTGGCTGACAGACTGACTGGACTGACAGACCGACTGGCATGGTTTGTTGGTCTGACTGGTCTGGCTGACAGACTGACTGGACTGACAGACCGACTGGCATGGTTTGTTGGTCTGACTGGTCTGGCTGACAGACTGACTGGACTGGCAGACCGCCTGGCATGGTTTGTTGGTCTGACTGGTCTGGCTGACAGACCATTATTTATTAATGACGAGGATGTGCCTTTGCGTAGACATCCCACAATTTGTTCTTATTAAGGTTTACATAAATCTGTGTCGTAGAAATATCAGAATGCCCTAGCATTTCCTGAACACTTCGCAGATCGGCGCCGTTCTCTACAAGATGCGCCGCGAAGGAGTGCCTTAGGGTATGAGGCGTAATGTCTGCCGTGATCCCGGCCTTCTTGGTATAGAATTTAATGATCTTCCAAAAGCCCTGGCGGCTCATAGGCTGTCCCTGACAATTTGCAAAAAGATACGGTGACTCGGGATCAGAAAGCATGGCCGCACGCGTTCCCTCCAGATAACGGATCAGCGCCCCCTTGGCCTGATTGCCAAAAGGAATGACCCTCTCCTTTCCTCCGTCATGGCACACAATATACCCGACCTGCAAATCTACATCTGACAGCTTTAAATTGATCAGCTCCGTCACCCGGATCCCGGTAGCATATAAAAGCTCCAGCATGGCCTTATCCCGGATCTCCTTCGGTGAATTTCCGGAGGGCTGCTCTAACAGCTTTATCACTTCCTTGGTGGATAAGATCTCCGGCATCTTCTTTTCAATTTTGGGAGCATGCAGTGCATCGGAAATATCCTCAGACACCATTCCTTCCTTACTCAGATAATGATAAAACGCCTTCAGGGAAGCAATATTTCTGGAAATGGTTGCTGCTGAAAACTTATTCTTCTGAAGATAACCCACATAAGAAGTAAGATTGTTCTTCGTAATTTCCTTTACGTTTTCAATCCCCTGCTCTTCCATATAGTTCTTTACCTTCATCAGATCCCTGCGATAGGACAGTTCCGTGTTCTCAGAGGTTTTCTTGATATTATGTAAATAAATCATGAACTGATTGATTTCTGTTTCCATGGTTTCTGCTTCCACTCCCCGCCTGTTGTTTTGTTTACATAAACTGCGTGTATTCACCATTATAAGCAAGAAATGTCAGAAAAGCAAATGCAATTTTATCCCATTTTACGGGCATTTCAGGCATTTTCACCCTCTAAATACAACATATCGAAATCCCCATTTTCTTCCAGTACTACATCTTGTAAAAAATTTTTAATAAAAAATTTTTGCAAGGTCTCCTATGAGAATTGGGTTTACATAACTTTCCAGTATACAGCCGATCAGAACCATAACACAGATCCACATAAGCCATAAGAGCTGCCGCACTCTTCTTTTCCGCTCCATCCGTCCCCCTCTGCCCTCTATCAGAGCGCTTCCCCGGCTCATAAAGCCCGCATAACAGAAATCCAGGAACAAAAACCAGGCAGGAAACAGCAAAAGCTGATGGGGAAAGAAAATTCCCAGGATAAGCAGCAGTCCCTTAAGGCCAAATCTTATCACTGCCGATGCCAAGATCATTCCTGCCAGCAGCCCCTGCCACAAAACGGCTCCGGATAAGAACAGCAGTCCGAAGGATGTCAACGAAAGCAGAAACATTCCCAGCAAAATTCCATATCGCTGCCGCAGCACATAAATCAAAAACTGCCCTCCGTCTATCTCCTCCAGGGCAAGCTGGCGCATCATGCCGGGATTAAAGATACCGCTTTCCCCCAGCAGTTTGTCCCCGGAAACGTTCATCAGAAGCATTCCAAGGAAAAAGCCGCCCAGAAAAAGAGCGCCCCATATCCTGTATCGCTTTTCCCTGACCCTTCTTTGCATGTTTCTGCCTCGAACTGCTTTTGTCCCAATATATGAAAAAGAGTTCTGGATCCAGAACTCTTTTTTTTAATAACTGCTGTTTTATTTGTGATACTTATCTTTGTAGGCCAGGATCGCCGCTACCGTTTTGGAATCCTGGATCTCACCTGCGTAGATCTTCTCCACCAGTTCTTCTAAGGGGTAAGCCTTCACCTGCACATATTCATCCTCATCCAGATGCTGTTTTCCCGGCGTCAGATGCTCTGCAACATAGATGTCGATCTTTTCATTGCAAAAGGCTACTGTGGTTCTGATGCTCAGCAAAAGCTCCAACTGATCACAATGATAACCGGTTTCCTCAGAAAGCTCCCTGGCTGCCGCATCCCTGGTAGGCTCCTCCGGGGTCTGCAGACCGCCTGCAGGAATTTCCAGCGTATAACGCTCTAAGGCGTTTCGATACTGGCGGACCATGATCAGCCTTCCCTGTTCGTCTATGGGAACCACTGCCGCTGCGCCCTTGTGCTTGATGAAATCCCATTTTGCAATATTTCCATTGGGGATCTGCATGGTATCCTGATAATAATCTATGATCGCTCCATGAGCAACCAGCTCTCTGGATAATCTCTTATATTCTTCCAACTTTCTTCACCGCTTTCCCGACTTATTTACTTTCCAACAGCTTCTCTACACTTACAAGCTTTACGCAAAGAACGAAAAGCTCTGCCGCCTGCTTCAGTTCCTCTAAGGTGGGGAAGGTAGGGGCAAGTCTGATGTTGCTGTCTGCAGGATCCTTCTTATAAGGATAAGTTGCACCGGCTCCTGTAAGGATTACGCCGGCTTCCTTACATTTTGCCACAACAGCCTTCGCACATCCCTCAAGAGTCTCAAAGGAGATAAAATAACCACCGTTTGGCTTCGTCCAGGTACCGATCTCCAGACCTGCAAGGCCTTCCTCCAAAATAGACAGCACCGCTTCAAACTTAGGGCGCATGATTGCCGCATGCTTTTTCATATGCTCCTTCATTCCTTCAATGTTCTTAAAATAATGAACATGACGGAACTGGTTCATCTTGTCAAAACCAATGGTCTGAATGGTCATAATATTTTTAATGAAATCCAGATTTCCCTTGGATGCTGCAATAGCAGAAATACCGGAGCCGGGGAAGGTTACCTTGGAGGTTGAGCAAAACTCATATACCATATCCGGATTTCCTGCCTTTTCACATTCCGACATCAGATCTAAAAGGGTATCGCTTCTGTCCTCGTACAGATCATGGATCACATAAGCATTATCCCAGAAGATCCTGAAATCCTCTGCTGCAGGCTTCAGGGCCGCAAAACGCTTTACTGTCTCATCAGAATAGGTATAGCCCTGAGGATTGGAATATTTCGGCACACACCAGATTCCCTTAACAGCCGGATCACTATTTACATATTTTTCTACCAGATCCATGTCAGGGCCATCCTGTGTCATGGGAATATTGATCATTTCAATTCCAAACTGCTCTGTAATGGCAAAATGTCTGTCATATCCTGGTACCGGGCACAAAAACTTAACCTTATCCAGCTTGCACCACGGGGTACTGCCCATTACGCCAAAAAGCATGGATCTTGCAACTGTATCATACATAACATTCAGACTTGCATTGCCGCATACGATCACCTGATCTGCCGGAACGCCAAGCATATCGCCAATCAGCTTTTTTGCCTCCGGAATGCCGTCCAGCAGTCCATAGTTTCTGCAGTCAATGCCGCTTTCTGTTTTCAGGTCTGTATCCGGATGAATCACATCAAGAAAGTCCCTTTCCATATCAAGCTGTGCAGGCGCCGGCTTTCCACGAGACATATCAAGTTTTAATCCCTTTGCCTTTGCCTCCTGATATTGACCACTCAATTCTTCCTTAAGAGAAATCAGTTCCTCTTTACTCATGTCCTGATAAGCTTTCATGATGTATCTTCCTCCTTCTATCCCTTGGTTCAAATTGGTATCGTTGGATAATTGTATACAATCCAACGCCTTTCTTATTTTACTATATTCATTCCCTGCAAACAAGCTATTTTTGCTTTTCTCTTTACGAAGATTTTTTCTTAATCTGCAAATTTTTATCCAATATGACCAAAAATGGCAGAACCCTTTGGGTTCTGCCATGATTTTCTGTACGAATGATAGATTTTACTTTGCGTAATCGATCACGCGCGATTCTCTGATCACATTTACCTTAATCTGTCCGGGATATTCCAGTTCCGCTTCAATCTGCTTGGAAATATCTCTTGCCAGAAGTACCATATCAGAATCACTGATCTGTTCTGGAACTACCATTACACGAATCTCTCTACCTGCCTGAATTGCAAAAGATTTATCTACGCCTTTAAAATTGTTTGTGATATCTTCTAATTGTTTTAATCTGGTTGTATAGGTTTCAAGGGTCTCTCTTCTTGCACCCGGTCTTGCTGCGGAAATCGTATCAGCAGCTTGTACCAGACAAGCGATAAGGGACTGAGGCTCTACATCTCCATGATGGGATTCTACTGCATTGATCACCACAGGGGACTCCTTATACTTTCTGCAAAGCTCAACGCCAAGCTGAATATGGGAGCCTTCCATTTCATGGTCTACAGCCTTACCAATATCATGTAAAAGTCCTGCCCTCTTAGCCATTCTTACATCAAGGCCAAGCTCAGCTGCCAAAAGTCCGGAAAGCTGTGCAACCTCAATGGAATGCTTAAGCGCATTCTGACCATAACTGGTTCTGAACTTCATCTTACCGAGAAGTCTTACCAGCTCAGGATGGATGCCATGTACTCCAACCTCAAGGGTTGCAGCTTCACCCTCTTCCTTGATCATTACCTCAACTTCCTTCTGCGCCTTCTCAACCATTTCTTCAATTCTTGCCGGATGAATACGTCCGTCAACAATCAGTTTTTCAAGCGCAATCCTTGCCACCTCACGGCGGATGGGGTCAAATCCGGATAAGATAACGGCTTCCGGTGTATCGTCAATGATCAGATCCACACCGGTCAACGTTTCAAGAGTTCTGATATTTCTTCCCTCTCGTCCGATGATCCTTCCCTTCATCTCGTCATTCGGAAGCTGGACAACGGAAATTGTGGTTTCGGATACATGGTCTGCTGCACATTTCTGGATAGCAGTTACCACATATTCCTTGGCCTTCTTGTCAGCCTCTTCCTTTGCACGGCTCTCTAATTCTTTGATCATAACAGCCGTTTCATGTTTCACATCATCTTCAACAATTTTTAATAAATACTCTTTTGCCTGTTCGGAGGTAAGTCCTGAGATTCGTTCCAGTTCCTGTAATCTTTGTTCGTTCAGTTTTGAAACTTCCGCACGCTGCTTTGCCAGTTCTTCTTCCCTGGCTGCCAGACTTGCTTCCTTCTTTTCGATCGCATCCGCTTTCTTATCGATGTTCTCTTCCTTTTGCTGAACTCTGCGCTCATAGCGCTGAGCCTCCGCACGACGTTCCTTGATTTCCTTGTCCAGTTCATTCTTGGTACGAATGGACTCTTCCTTGACTTCAAGGAGGGATTCGCGCTTCTTGGTTTCAGCAGTTTTCAGAGCTTCATCAATGATCTCACGGGCCTTATCCTCTGCATTTCCGAGCTTTGTCTCAGACACCTTTTTATGATATACGGATGCCAGAAACCAGGAAAGAGGAGCAGCCACGATAAGCGTTACGATTACCGCAATCAAAACTTGCACCATTTACAGGAGCACCTCCTTATTTAGTTTTCATTGTACTCTGATCTATATAGAATGTATGTAGAAAACATTCTAAAAGGCAATTTACAACATCTAAATTTTAAACTTAAATTGATGTTATGTCAAGTGAAACTACATTTCTGATCAAATCAGTTGAAAATCCCTTCCGGTATAAAAACCCCATCATTTTAAAGATTTCCTCTTTCGATGCGCTTTCCGGGCAAAAATGCTTCTTCTCCATCAGCCTTTTGATCTGCTTTGTTTCCAGCTCCTTCTGAGCGTCTCCCGCAGTCTCTTCCCAGACCTCCTCAAACAGTTCCTTTGAAATTCCCTTTTTTTGCAGATCCATTTGAATTCTTCGTTTACTTTTGCTTTCCTTGTTGTATTCCACAAAGTCAGCCGCATACATTCTGTCATCCAGATAGCCAAAGGAAGAAACATAGTCGATAGCCAGGGCTATAAACTCCTCACTGTACTCCCCTGCCCGCAGCTTTTCCCTAAGCTGCATGGTCGTATAGGCACGGCTCTTTAAAAGGTTCATAGCCCTTAGCTTGACCCTCTTTGGCAGTATTTCCTGTGTAATGATCCGGTAATTCTCCGGTGAGAGTTCCTCTCCCTGTTTGACCCCATAGCGAGACAATTCGCCCTTATATAATACAAAGGCGAATTGTCCGTCGATCTCCACTCTTATTTTTGATTTATCACGCTCTGAAAGACCTGTAACGATCATATGTTTTCCTGCTTCTGCAAAGGCTTATTCTTCTGCCTTCGTCTTTTTCCCCTGGGATCCGGCAGCTTCCTGCTCTGTGGCCTTTTCCGCCCCCTGAAGTCCATAATGTTCCCTGACCTTTGCTGCGATCTCGTCATAGACTTCCTGATGATCCTTCAGGTACTGCTTGGCATTTTCACGCCCCTGTCCGATCTTATTTCCGTTGTAGGCATACCATGCGCCGCTTTTATTGACAATGTTTACCTCGGCCGCAAGATCCAGGACATCTCCTACCATGGAAATCCCTTCTCCAAAAATAATATCAAATTCTGCTTCCTTAAAGGGAGGCGCAATTTTATTTTTCACCACCTTAACTCTGGTTCTGTTTCCAATGGTCTCTCCGCTTTGCTTAAGGGCCTCGATCCTTCTTACATCAAGACGTACGGAGGAATAGAATTTGAGCGCTCTTCCGCCTGTTGTGGTTTCCGGGCTTCCAAACAAAACGCCTACCTTTTCACGGAGCTGGTTGATAAAGACTACGGTGCAGTTGGATTTGCTGATCACTGCGGTCAGCTTTCTCAGCGCCTGTGACATCAGCCTGGCCTGCAGACCCACATGGGATTCTCCCATGTCGCCGTCGATTTCTGCCTTGGGGACCAGTGCCGCCACAGAGTCTACCACCACAATGTCAATGGCTCCTGAACGCACCATCGTTTCCGTGATCTCAAGGGCCTGTTCCCCGTTATCCGGCTGGGAAATGTACAGATTATCAACATCCACTCCTATATTCTTGGCGTAAACCGGATCCAGAGCATGCTCCGCATCGATAAATCCCGCAATGCCGCCTCTCTTTTGCACCTCGGCAATCATATGTAAGGTAACTGTCGTCTTACCACTGGACTCAGGCCCATATATCTCAATGATCCTTCCCTTGGGAATTCCCCCCAGTCCCAGTGCAATATCAAGGCTTAAAGAGCCTGTGGGAATGGTCTCTACATTCATGTGCGCCGAGGAATCCCCCAGCTTCATGACTGCTCCCTTTCCAAATTGTTTCTCAATCTGTCCCAGTGCGGCATCAAGTGCCTTTAATTTTTCGTCTTTTTCCATTTTAATCCCCATTTCTGCGCACGCTCTTTGCGCATTTCGAGTTTGTGTCAAGTGCGCGCAGACACAAATCTCGCGTGTGAAAAATTCTATTTTTCACACTAATCTCCATTCCGCAGACGCTTTGCGTCGCAAAATCACAGGCCGGATATTCGATCCGTTTCTGTGACCAGGGCTATTTTGTGGCGTCCGCGGCACAAAAAGCCATGTAAAGGTCAACACGTCAAGAACATTTGTTCTTAATCAGAATAAAACAAACGTTCGCTTTTGTCAACCATCTCTTTGTTTCTTTTTATGTCCTGAATACAGAATACACCTTTCTGTGTCCAATAAAACTCCCTCAAAGGCATCTCCCCCTTCTTTTTTTCTTTTGCTTTGAACTTTTGGCGGAAAATGCCGGATTTGCAAAGCAGACTTTGTACAGCACAAGATGGGCTGTGAAATGATTTCTGTTATCAGGATAGCATAGCTTTCCGATTTGTGCAACCTGACTGTAAACAATCATCGGATGCAGGGATTTTGTCCTGCATCCGATCGTCATTTAAAAGGTAGTGGCAAGATCCTCCTCATAATCAGGATAAGTCACCGTCACCCAGCCGTCAGGATAATTAAAGCCTACCTCAAGGCCAAGCGGGGTATAAAACAGGATCAGCGTGGATTCCTCGTTCATAAGGCTTGTGATGTCCTGGTCAGAATAATAATTCAGGCCGTAAATCTCCCCGTTCTGCTTTTCACAGCGTTCCCGGAAATCAATGGTAAACTCATCATCGATCTTCAGGATCTGGGTGTTGGTCATGGCCATACCGGTTTCCATATCGAAATTCAGGGAGATCAAACTGCTCTCATAAAAGGAATTGTCCAGATAACCGTCCTCCTCAAGCACAATGCTCAGGATTTCCTCGTCCATATAGGTAATGTAGCTCCTTACCTCCATCTGAAACTCATTTTCCTTGGAGAGTTTCCCTGCTGTCTGCTCAATATGCTCCCGTACCTTTTCCATTTCCTTTTTGATCAGTCCGTTGATCCGATCTTCCTTAACCTGATCCTCCATTACCACATAGGGACGCTCCGCAATCATTTTTGCAATCCCCGTTTCCTCGGATTCCTCTATGACGTCCTTATCAACCTGGTAGGACAGATCCTCCTTAATGTCGTCCTCAAACTCGTAATATTCTTCCGCAACGGTATCTGCTTTTTCCTCCGGATCCCAGTCCTCTTCCTGCTCCTCCAAAAGGCTTTCGTCATAGGAAATATCCTCTGTACTTTCCATAAAAGGAAGCACATAATGAGTGCCCAGATAATAAACCCCTGCTGCCAGGGAAAGAAAAGCGATAAACAGCGCTGCCAATCCTCCGATGATCAGTCCTGCTATTTTGCCGCCGCTCCACTTCTGATCCATACTTCTCTCCTTTTGCCTGATCAGCCCTGCTCCGTAAGCTGCGCAGTAAGCTGTAAAAGCGCTGCTTCTGCCGCCTGTTTTCTGATCTCATACCGCTCCCCCAGGAAGTGGTTTTCTGTAACTCTTATGTTTCCGCATAAATAAGTGCCAATATAGACAAGGCCTACCGGTTTTTGCGCAGTTCCCCCACCGGGCCCTGCAATTCCGGTCACTGCAATGGCCGCATCCGCACCTGCCGCACGGGCCGCCCCTTCTGCCATCTGAAATGCTACCTGCTGGCTTACCGCTCCATATTCCGAAAGGGCTTCCTGCTCCACCCCAAGAAGCCTGTGTTTGGCCTCATTGGAATAGGTCACATAGCTTTCCATCAGGATCTCCGAAACCCCGGGCACATTGACCAGCAGGGAAGCGATCATTCCCCCGGTACAGGATTCCGCACAGGTGATCTGAAGATCTTTTTCCAGCAGAAGCTTTACAAGCCGGCTTTCCGGTGCCTCTTCTTTTTTTAATAATGCTTCTTCCATTTATGCCTCTTCCTTCATAACATCCTTATTTTTGATGATGTAATCGATCAAGGATACCACGGTCAGGATCACTGCGATCCACAGGATGATCTGGGTAAACAGAGAAAGTGCTTCCACATCTGCAATCAAAAGGCAGACTGCAATCATCTGAAAGGTTGTTTTGAATTTCCCCCAGTAGCTTGCTGCGATCACAACCCCGTTATCAGCTGCCACCAGCCTAAAACCGCTGATAATAAATTCTCTTGCAATAATGATGATCACCATATATGCCGGGATCTTCTGAAGCTCGATCAGGCAGATCAGTGCAGAACACACCAGCAGCTTATCTGCCAGCGGATCCATAAATTTGCCGAAATTGGTGACCAGATTATATTTTCTGGCGATTTTTCCATCTAACAGATCCGTAAGACTTGCGATCACAAAAATGCCAAGGGCGATCCACTTGTCATAGGGTGTTATGGGTACAAGCAGAAATACAATAAAAAAAGGAATCAGTATCACACGAAACATTGTCAGTTTATTTGGTAAATTCATCTTTCTTCTCCTATCAGATCATATTCGTTGGAACCTGTGATCTCCACCTCAATAAAGTCTCCGCTCATCAGCTCTCTGTGTGTGCTGACAAAAAGGTAGCCGTCTACTCCGGGTGCATCCTTATAGGTTCTGGTTACATAAACATCCTCATCTGCAATCTTGCCTTCCACCATGGCCTTTACGCTTCTGCCTACCATGTTCTCCGCTGCCTCAAAGGCAATTTCCTGCTGCAGCTCCATGATCTCATCCCGTCTGCGTTCCTTGATCTCTTCAGGCACCTGATCCGGCATGTCTGCGGCCGGCGTCCCCTCCTCGGCAGAATAGGTGAAAACTCCCAGCCTGTCAAATTCCATCTCATCCACCAGGGCCATGGTCGCCTCATGATCTTCCTCTGTTTCCCCGGGAAAACCTGTGATCAGCGTAGTTCTGATACAGATATCGGGAATTTTTTCCCGCAGCCTTTTGATCAGCTCACGGATCTGTGCCGTATCCGTTCTTCTTCCCATGCGCTTTAAGATCCTGTCGCTTCCGCTTTGGATCGGGATATCCAGATAATTGCAGATCTTTTCCTCTCTGGCTATGACGTCGATCAGCTCCTGCGTGATCTCCTCAGGATAGCAGTACAAAACTCTGATAAAGGACAAGCCGTCGATCCTGCAAAGCTCCTGTAACAGCTTTGGCAGGCTTTTTTCCCCGTAAAGATCCCTTCCGTACAAAGTGGTTTCCTGCGCCACCAGGATCAGCTCCCTGACTCCCTGCTCGGCCAGATCCCTTGCTTCCGCAAGAAGCTGCTCCATGGGAACGCTTCTGTAATTTCCTCTTACCTTGGGGATGATGCAATAAGTACAGTGCTTGTCGCACCCCTCTGCAATTTTCAGATAATCATAATAACCGCCGGTAGTCAGAACACGCTTTTTCCCGCCCACGGGCTTTTTATCCAGATCCTCCAGATAATTTTCCGGCTGTCCCTCCAGTACCTTTTCCAGCGTTTCCACGATCTTCTCTGTAGCCGTGGTGCCGAGGATGGCATCCACCTCCGGGATTTCCTTCTGGATCTCGTCATGGTATCTCTGGGCCAGGCAGCCTGTTACGATCAGCGCCTTCAGCTGTCCGCTTACCCTGCGTTTTCCCATCTCCAGGATGGTATTAATACTCTCTTCCTTGGCGTCACCGATAAAGCAGCAGGTATTGATGACCACTGCATCTGCCTGTTCTTCATCATCTGTGATCTCATATCCCTTTTGCGTGAGCATACCGAGCATCACCTCGGAATCCACCAGGTTTTTATCACATCCAAGGGAAATAAACAGTAGCTTCATAAACCTCTCCATTCCAAAGCATTCTAATAGCAAACAAACGCTGCCACGTCCTGCGCAGCAGCGTCATGTCAGCCTTTGATGACTGTCTTATTCTTCCTCATCAGAAAGGATCTTGATCTTCCCCTGATTTAACTCCTCTACCGCAACGGAAAGAGGCTTTGTGGCATTCTTCGTGCTGACTAAAGGCTCCTCTCCGGCGATTAACTGTCTTGCTCTTTTGGAGGTTGCCATAACGATGGAATAACGGCTGTTGACCACAGGCGCTTCCCCCGGCTCTACCTCGCTGTTTACTACCTTCATAAGATCAGTATAAGATGGATGTAACATTTTTTCTCCTTTCCCAAAGAGAGCCTACAGCTCCCTTAATTCCTTCCTCATATTTTGAATCATCTCTTCATTTCGAAGAGGTGCATAATGGGCTGCCCTGATCAGTTCGTGCATCTGCTGTACACATTCCTCCAGTTTATCATTGATCACAAGGAAATCATACTGCTCGATGCCTTCTGCTTCCTCCCCGGCCCTTTTCAGGCGTTTGGCAATCACCTCGGGACTTTCCGTCCCTCTTCCCTCTAACCTTTTGCGAAGCTCCGCTGCACTGGGCGGCATCACAAATAAAAGCAGTGCCGTGGGATATTTTCTTTTGATTTCAAGCGCTCCCTGGATCTCAATTTCCAGGATCACATCCTTGCCCTTTTCTAACTGTTTCTCCACATAATCCCTGGGCGTTCCGTAATAGTTATCGCAATAGCAGGCGTGCTCGATAAGTCCGTTCTGGGCGATCTTCTCCTCAAATTCCTGCCTGCTCACAAAGAAATACTCTTTTCCCTCTTCCTCACCCGGTCTGGGCGATCTGGTGGTCATGGAAATGGAAAGGGCATAATCGTCATAGGTATGAACAAGCTGCTTCATCAGGGTTCCTTTTCCAGCTCCTGAAAAACCGGAAACCACGATTAAAATTCCTTTATGCTTCATCTTCTTCCCTGCTTTCCGCCTGTGCTCGCTGTGCAATGGTCTCCGGAAGGAGCGCCGAAAGCACAAGCTGGCTGTTTTCCATTACCAGCACGGCTTTTGTTTTTCTTCCCTGTGTTGCATCTATGGCTGTGCCCTCTTCCTTTGCCTTTTGGACAAGCCGTTTGACCGGTGCGGAATCAGGGCTTACAACTGCAATGATCTTACCTGCATTTACAATATTGCCAAATCCGATATGAATCAGCTTATTCACAATAAAGCGCCTTTCCGGTTTATTCAATATTCTGGATCTGCTCTCTTACCTTTTCGATCTCTGTCTTTAATTCAATGGCATGATTGGAAATTTCCAGGTCATTGGACTTGGATAAGATCGTGTTGGCTTCTCTGTTCATTTCCTGGGCAATGAAGTCCAGCTTCCGTCCAATGCTGCCTCCCTTTAACAGAGTGTCCCTGGTGGTCTCAATATGGCTGCGGAGCCTTACTAGCTCCTCATCCACGCAGACGCGGTCAGCAAAGATCGTCACTTCCATCAGAAGACGGTTCTCATCTACCTTGGCGTCCTCTAACAGTTCCTTTACCTTATCCTCAAGCTTCTGCTTGTACTCTGCAATGATCTGGGGAGAACGGGAAGTAATGAAATCTACATGGGTCAGCATGCCATCCAGCTTGCCGATCAGATCCTCCCTTAAATTTTCCCCTTCCTTGATCCTGGTATTGACAAAGCCCTCTGCAGCCCCTTTAATTGCCTTTGACAAAAGCTGCCAGAGCTTCTCCTCATCAATGGTCTGCTCTTCCATGGTAAGAACCTCAGGATACCTGGAAAGTGTGGATACCCTCACATCATTATCCATCTGGAAGTCCTCTGCCATCTGGTTCAAATACCCCATATACTCTGCGGCAAGCTCCTTGTTATATTTCACGCACACATTGGTATCCGTGTAATCCTCATAGGCAATAAAAATATCTACCTTACCGCGCTGGATATAGTTCTTTAGTTCATTCCTGATCGCTGCCTCAAAAAAATTCAGCTTCTTGGGCATCTTGATAGCAACGTCCAGATATCTGTGATTGACAGATTTCATTTCCACAGTGATCTTGCGCTCTGCTTCCTGAACCTCGCATCTGCCAAATCCCGTCATGCTTTTGATCATGATAAACCCCCACTTTTGTGATTTCAATTTATTATAGGCGAAAGAGCCCTAAACGTCAAGAACTCTGGGAAAAAACAAGTTGTAGCCCTCTCCTCCATAGGCTATAATAGGAGGATATGAGAAAGGAGTTTCCATTATGGCATTTGACGGAATCACTGTTGCAGCAGTGGTAAAACAGCTGCACGACACCCTTATTGGCGGACGGATCTATAAAATTGCCCAGCCCGAAAGCGACGAGCTTTTGATTACCATAAAAACAGCAGACGGAGGACAGAAGCGTCTTTTAGCTTCCGCAGACGCCTCCCTCCCCCTTTTGTATCTGACCGAAGCAAATAAACAGGCCCCTATGACTGCCCCCGGCTTTTGCATGCTTCTTAGAAAGCACCTGCAAAACGGCCGCATCACAGACATTACCCAGCCGGGCCTTGAACGGATCGTCCATCTGCACATTGAGCACCTGAACGAAATGGGCGACCTTTGCCGCAAAAAACTGATCATTGAGATCATGGGAAAGCACAGCAATATCATCTTTACAGATGAAAAGGATCTGATCATCGACAGTATCAAGCACATTTCCGGCATGGTCAGCTCCGTCCGCGAGGTTTTGCCGGGGCGGCCCTATTTTATCCCCCAAACCCAGGACAAGCTGGATCCCCTTGCTTTGACGAGGGACTCCTTTTTCCAGGCCATGCTGCGTTCAAACCAGCCTGTTTATAAGGCTCTCTACGGTACCTATACGGGAATTTCTCCTCTGATGGCCCATGAGATCTGTTACCGCAGCGGGATCGACGGGGATCAGTCCACTGCCCTGTTGTCACAGCCCCAGGGAACGGAACCGGGAGAGCGGCTCTTCTGCTCCTTTGACGCGCTTATGAAGCAGGTAAAGGAAGGGGCTTTTTCGCCCACCGTCATCTATGAGCAGGGTTCCCCCTCTGAATATGCCGCCATTCCCCTGACCATGTACGCACAGCAGGAACAAAAATCTTTTCCTTCCATCAGTGGGCTTTTGGCTCAGTATTACGCCGAAAAAAGCATGTATACCAGGATCCGTCAGAAATCCGTGGATCTGCGCAGGATCGTCCAGACCGCTCTGGAACGTGACCTGAAAAAATATGATCTGCAGCTGCGCCAGATAAAGGACACGGAAAAAAAGGACAAATACCGTATTTACGGGGAACTGCTTAACACCTACGGCTATCAGACCCCTACCGGCTCCAAATCCATGGAAGCGCTCAATTATTATACCGGGGAAACCATTACCATTCCCTTAGATCCCTTGCTGTCTCCCTCTGAAAATGCCAAGAAATACTTTGACAAATACGGGAAGCTGAAGCGTACCTACGAAGCTCTCTCCGCCCTTACCAAAGAGGTGAAGGAAGAGATCGACCATTTAGAGTCTATCCAGACGGCTTTAGACATTGCAGAAAAGGAAGAAGATCTGACCCAGATCAAGGAAGAGCTTATAGACGGCGGGTATATCCGCCGGAAGGGAACTGCCAGAAAGCAAAAGATCACCAGCAAACCCTTCCATTATCTGAGCAGCGATGGATTTTCCATTTATGTAGGGAAAAATAATTATCAGAATGACGAGCTGACCTTTAAATTTGCCAGCGGAAATGACTGGTGGTTCCATGCAAAAAAAATGCCAGGCTCCCACGTCATTGTCAAATCAGAAGGGGCCTCTCTCCCGGATGCCACCTTTGAGGAGGCTGCAAGACTTGCCGCCTATTATTCCAAGGGACGGGGCCAGAGTAAAATAGAAGTGGATTATACGGAAAAGAAAAACGTTAAAAAGCCCGGCGGCAGCAAGCCCGGCTTTGTGGTCTACTATACCAACTACTCCATGGCCATTGATGATGATATTTCCGGCATCACACAGGTTCACGATTAAGGGCACCTTACGGTGCCCTCTTTTTTAGATCACTGCGCTTGTAAACAGACTTTTCACATGCTCGATCTCTTTCTGTGTTGCCTTTGCCGCCGGCACATAATAGGATTTATCTCTTGCGATCTGATAAAGCTCCTCCTGTGACTGCTCGCAGGCGTTCCGAAACTGCTTTAAGGTCTGCTTCAGCTCCTTGTTTTCTGTCTGTGGGATCATCTCCCCAAAACGTACCAGTTCTCCGTTGATTCCCGTTAAGGTATCTGCCACCATGGTCTTTTCATTCATTTCCATTGTTCCTGCCTCCTACTGCAAAAATTTCATAAGCTGAGTCTTGTTTTCCATTGCCGACTTTGCGCCCTTTTCAAAAAACTGCTTTACCTTTGCATCCGATGCACTCTGGGCGTACTCCTTCATTTTGCAGTGGGTTACATCATATCCTCCGATCAGGTGACGAAGATTCTGTAATTCCAGTTCTGATAAATCTGCCATAAAAACACCTCCTGAATAGTTTACTTGTTCCGACTTTTCTAGTATTTCCAGGAGGTTATTTTCTATTCTTTTTTCTGTCCGCCAGACAGATATTTTCTATTTTTTTGTTAATCGTCCAGCCAGTAGTCTTCGTCCGTCATGCTTTTCTGATCAGCGCTGTTCTTTTCCCGGAAAGCAACTGGCTGTTTTTCCAATAATGGATCCGGTCTATTCTTTTGAACCTTTTTCTTCTGAGTTTCTTCCTTCTGAGGTTCTTCCTTTAAAAGCTTTAATTTTTTTGCAAAATGGATCAGCATATGTCCCTTTGGCATCACCGCAAGCTCTGCCCCGGTCACTGCCTGCAGGCGGATGATCAGAAGGAAATAGATCAGCACAGAAACCCCTACCGATACGGCCAGGGAAAGCACATTGATCTTCGTCAGCAGATAAAGGCCCTGATACGTCAGAAAGGCCGCCGCCCCCATGACTGTCGATGCCAGGAGAGGACGCAGAAAGGTTTTGTCGATCTCCTGCCTGTAGCCCAGATAATGTCTGACGGAAATCTGATTGAGCACGCATAAAAGCAGGGCATACAGCACGGTAGCTCCCACATAATAATACAGACTGTAGGCCTCGTCCAGGAAGATCAGCATGGCTGCCATGATCCCTGCATGGATCAACACTGCCGCCGTCGCATTTATAATCGGGGTGTTCATCCTCCCGATCGACTGTAAGATCGCCTGGGTCAAGGTGGACAGCCCATAAAGGATCACAGTAACCGCCATGCAGGTTAAAAGCATGGAGGCAAGATCCAGGGTCTCCGGCTGATGAAAGATCACCTTCATCACCGGCTTTGCCAGAACGCCAATGCCTACGGCTGCCGGGATAGAGATCAGCATGGTAACCTTAACCGACCTTGCCACCTTATCCCGAACGCCCTTTAGATCCTTTTTTGCAAAATCGCTGGAAATGCCGGGGATCAGCGCCGTTGCCATAGCCGATGCCATGGCGATGGGAATATTGGAGATCTTTGTGCCCTTGGCAAAGGCGCTCAGATCTGTTGCCACCGCCGCCTCGGTCATATTCCGCACATTCATCATCACCACCTGATAAATGGTCTTATCCATAAAGTTATTGATATTGTAAATACCGGTACTGATAATGAAGGGCGTAACCACCATCAGGATCATTTTGAAGATGGCTCCATAAGAATCATCCTGATGGCTCCTGTCACGCTTGATCTTCCGGTCAATGGATTTCTTATTCAGGACATAGACAAAAACCATAAAAAGAAGTCCCGCAAGGACTCCTGCGCCGGTGCCGATGGTTCCTCCGGCGGCTCCATAGGACGCCCTCACGCTGGCATCCTGCCCGACGGCAAAGGAAACCAGGACATAGGCCATTCCCACGCTGACCCCTGCATTCACAAGCTGTTCAATGATCTGGGAGACCGAGGTCTGCACCATGGTCTTATGGGCCTGGAAGTAGCCTCTTAAAACGCCCAGGATCCCACTGAAAAAGATGGTTGGCGCAAGAACCTTAAGGGGAAGCACTGCGCTGTCCATCTTTACCAGCAGATCTGCTCCGAAAAACACAAATAAGCTGGCAATACCACCGACTACCAGCACATAAATAAATGCACAGCGGAAGATCCTGTGTGCATTTCGATATTCTTTTAGCGCAAGCTTCTGTGCGATCACCTTGGATACGGCAGATGGAATGCTGTAGGATGAGATCAGAAGCACAATGCTGTACGCCGCATATGCACTGTCATAATATCCAAAGCCCTCATCACCGATAATGGCTACCAGCGGTGTATTATACAGAAGCCCTATCACGCGGACGATGATCCCGGCTGCTGCCAGGATCCCCGCCTGCATGATAAACCCATCTCTTTTTTTGTTATTCGGCATTCCCTAAACGCTCCAAAACTTCTATCCGATCAGCCAGTCGTACATCTCCTGGTATTTTGCTGCAGATACATGCCATGAAAAATCAGCAGCCATGGCGCGGTCCACGATCTTATTCCATTCCCTCTTTCTGTCATAGTAGATCTTCTCTGCATAACGGATCGTTGCCAGCATCTCATGTGCATTATAATTTACAAAGGAAAATCCTGTTCCCGTACTTTCATATTCATTATACGGCTTAACCGTATCCTTAAGGCCGCCGGTCTCCCTTACGATCGGAACTGTTCCATAGCGCAGGCTCATAAGCTGGCTCAGGCCGCAGGGCTCAAACAGGGAGGGCATTAAAAAGGCATCACAGGCCGCATAAATCTTATGGGAGAGAGCCTCTGAATAATAGATATTTGCAGAAACCCTGTCATTGTATTTCCAGTCAAAGTGGCGGAACATATTTTCATACCGCTCTTCCCCTGTTCCCAGTACCACGATCTGAACGCTGTCCTGACACAGCTCATCCATCATATAAGTGATCAGGTCAAAGCCCTTCTGATCTGTCAGTCTGGACACGATACCGATCATAAAGCGTTTGTCATCCTTTGCAAGCTCAAGCTCTTCCTGCAGCGCTCTCTTGTTCTTTACCTTTTCCTTGCGGAAATTAACTGCGTTATAATGATAAGGGATGTAGGGATCTGTCTCCGGATTAAACTGGTCATAATCAATTCCGTTTACGATACCGCGCAGATCATTGCTGCGTGCGCGTAAAAGTCCGTCAAGCTGTTCCCCGTAAAACGGTGTCTTGATCTCATCCGCATAAGTCTGGCTCACCGTTGTAATGGCGTCTGCATACACCAGACCGCCCTTTAAAAGATTGGCATCCTTATAAAGCTCCAGCTTATCCGACGTGAAGAAATAATCCGGCAGCCCGGTAATATCCTTTACCTCCTGGATGCCCCACTTACCCTGGAATTTCAGGTTATGAATGGTCATAACCGTCTTAATGCCGCGGTAAAACTCGCTGCCCTGAAATCTTTCTTTCAGATAAACGGGGATCAGGCCTGTCTGCCAGTCATGACAGTGGATCACATCGGGTCTGAAATCGATCACAGGCAGGATTGATAAGGCTGCCTTGGAGAAAAACGCAAATTTCTCGATCTCAAACAGCGCATTGTCACTGTACGGCTTAAAGCCATTAAAGAACATCTCATTATCAATAAAATAGTATTTGACACCGTCTACCTCTGCATACAGGACGCCCACATACTCATTTTTCCAATGGAAATCCATATAAAAGTGGGTGACATAGGACATTTTGTCCTTCATTTCCTGTGACATGCAGGTATATTTTGGAAGTACCACTCTGACATCAAAGTAGTTCTTATCGATACACTTTGGAAGAGACCCCACAACATCGGCAAGTCCTCCCGTCTTAATAAATGGAACCCCTTCTGATGCAACAAATAAGATTTTTTTCATCAAAAACCCTCCACATATATAATGATAATATATTATACAACATCGGTCAGGGCTTTGAAAGGAGTTTTTTCTCTTATCGGTACAAAAGACGGATCTTATCTGCGATCAGTGCAATAAATTCCGAGTTGGTAGGCTTTCCCTTCCCTGTACTGATGGTATAGCCGAACATGGCATCCAAGGTTTCCATCCTTCCCCGGTTCCACGCCACCTCGATGGCATGTCTGATGGCACGCTCCACCCTGCTTGCCGTGGTCTGATATTTTTTGGCAATGGTTGGATACAGGATCTTGGTAATGGACCCCAGCATATCCGGGTTTTCAATGGACATCAAAATAGCTTCCCGCAGATACTGATACCCCTTAATATGCGCCGGAACTCCGATCTCATGGATCATCTCTGTCACTTCTCTTTCAAGATCCGCATCGGATACCATCGGTGTACTGGTTGTCTTCATCTCCTGCTTTGTTTCCCTGCTGCCAGAAGGCACCGTTATCATAATCTGGAACTCCCGATCCATATGTATCAGGTCACCCAGCATTTTGTACACTTTTTCCGTATCTTTTGTGGTTGAAAGATTTAACTGCTCCATTGATCGTCCTCTCCATTCTCTCATAAATTGATACAAAAACATTATAAGGAACAGTTTCCATCACATCAACTCTCATCCATCGCAGATTTTTTATTGTTTTCAATGGGCCTTTTGTAAAAACGCCCCGTAATCTGCTCTGTTTTCATAATATTGATAAATGCCTTCTCATCGATCTCCCGGATCTTTGTCACAACCTTCCGAATTTCGTCGCTCCCTACCACAGAATAGAGCATGTTGCATTCCTTCTTCTCATAGCAGCCTACTCCCTTAAACAAGGTTGCATCATGGTGGGTAGCCAGCCGGATCTGCTCATATACCTCCTCCGGCTTCGAGGTGATGATAAACAGGGTCTGCTTCTGGTATCTCCGATAAAGAAAGTGCAGCATCTGCGTGGAGGTAAACTGAAAGATAATGGAATAAAGCGCTTCATTCCATCCGAACAGCATTCCTGCGATCAGCAGAACGCCCACATTCCCGGCAAAAATATAGCCGAAGGTATCCACTCCGAATTTTTCGGAAAAGAAAATAGCGATAAAATCCGTACCTCCGCTTGTAGCATCTGCAAACAGACAAAGGCTGATGGCAAAGGCATTGATGATCCCACCGAAAATGCAGACAAGAAGCGTATCATGGGTAACCGGATAGCTTGGGATGATATCTGTAAGGACGCCGGATACCACGATCATCATACAGGAGTACAGCGTAAATTTTTTCCCGATAAATTTGAAGCTGATGACCACCGGAATGGCATTTAAAAGCAGGTTCACCAGGGTAAAGGGAATGCTCAGTCCAAAAAATTCCTTTCCTACCTGCTGGATCAGCAGGGTCACGCCGTTAAAGCCCCCCGGGATCAGATTTCCCGCCCGGATAAAGCTTTTGATGTTCACCGCCATGATAACGGAGGCAAGCAGGATCAGAAAGATCCTCTTAAGCTCCCTGGCAAAGGCAAAGCCCGTTCTGTTTCCCCGTTCATATTTTTCAATCAGATTATAAATTGCCATGCGCTCTCCCCCTATCGGTATTCCATTTCAAGTTCCATATGGTCATCCTTTGCCCTGACCGTTCCCATACTCCCTGTAACAATGGGCATCATAGGAGGCAGGTGTCCCAGATCCGCATCCATAAGGATAGGAACGCAGTGCTTTCTGGCAATGGGCAGAACCGCTTCATAACGGTCAAGCCCCATAAGCTCCTGCCCTGCCAGGGGCCTGCCTATGAGAAAGCCCTTCACATACTTAAACCAGCCTGCCTGCTCCATCTGCCACATAGCCCTTCTGATAGAAAAAACATTCAGGTCACAGGTCTCTAAAAACCACAAGAAACCGTCCTCACGGTAGGCCTCCAGGAAATCCCCAACCCGGTCAAATTTCGTACCTGTAAGGTTCACCAGGCAGTCCATACAGCCGCCGATAAGTCTGCCCTGCATAAACAGTTCCCTTTCCTCCTTAAGCTCGCCCTTCTTATCGGGTGCGTACATCCGAAGCTTTAAGGGTTCTGTGCAGTAATAGGGCTCATAAGGATGCTCCTCATCCTTTTTTCCTTCCCTTTCCCAGCTTCCATAGCTTTCTACCTTCTGCTTTTTGCCGGTCAGAAGGTCCATGGCGTCCTGGAGGGCCGGGTGCCACGGCTCCATTCCAAAGGCCCCCGCACAGGGTCCGTAAACAGCTGCGGTATGACATAGGGTCAACAGCAGAAAGGTCAGATTTGTATTGTCAGAATAGCCCATATACCACTTGGGCTTTGCCTGTCTAAGGGCCTCGAAATCCACATATTCCAGGATCTCACACATCAGCTCCCCTCCACCGCAGGAGATCAGGCAGTCATTTTCCTTCTTCGCATAATACTCTAAAAGCTCCCCCGCACACTTTTCGGGTGTATTGCTGATCCCGATCCCTTCCCCTGCAAAACAGTTTGGTCCAAGGTCAAGCTGATAGCCAAGCTCCTTCCATTTTTTACAGGCATTTTCAAAGGCCGCCCTGTAGGGCTGCAACTTACAGCCAAAGGACGGGGCCACAAAACCAATGGTTCCATTTTCTTTTAAAAAATCAGGGTATCTCATCTGTCATGACTCCTTTTTTAAGTGTAAGCAAAGGATAACACAAACACCGCCTTTTCACAATACTAAGGCAGGGTGCATATTCTAAAATATACACCCTGCCATCACTTCCAGAAAGGCGGCCTATCTATGCTATTTTCCGAATTAAAATGTAAGGATGTGATCAACCTGAAGGACTGCAGAAAACTGGGCAGAATCTGCGATCTGGAATTTGACAAATGCAGCGGCCAGATCTGCAAGGTGATCATTCCCTCCGGCAACCGTTTTCTTAATATCCTTTGCCAGGAGCCGGACATCATTATTCCCTATAAGGATATCAAACAGATCGGTCCCGACATCATTATCGTAGACCTGAAATGCTAACTTATGCGCTCTCCTTTAGCAGTTCCTTTTTCAGTCTCTTCATGATCTTTTTTTCCAGCCTGGATATGTAGGACTGGGAAATGCCAAGGAGATCCGCTACTTCCTTCTGGGTCAGCTCCTGTCCGTCCCTGGTGCCAAGCCCGAACCTTAAGTTGATAATGGTTTTCTCCCTTTCAGAAAGCTTATCAATGGCCTTGAGCAGAAGCTTACGCTCCACTTCGCTTTCAATATCCCGGTAGATCACATCCTCGTCCGTTCCCAGAATATCGGACAGGAGCAGCTCATTCCCATCCCAGTCCACATTTAAAGGCTCATCAATAGATACCTCCAGCTTGGTCTTATTGTTTCTGCGAAGATACATTAAGATCTCATTTTCAATACACCTGGAAGCATAGGTTGCCAGCTTGATATTTTTTTCCGGGTTAAAGGTATTGATGGACTTGATCAGACCAATGGTTCCAATAGAGATCAGATCCTCCACTCCTACCCCTGTATTGTCAAATTTCTTGGCAATATAAACCACAAGCCTCAGATTATGCTCAATAAGAATGGACTTTGCCTCATCCTCATACTCTGTTCCCAGATCGCTTATGACTTCATTTTCTTTTTCCACCTCAAGGGGCGGAGGAAGCACCTCCGATCCTCCTATATAATGAACGTCTCCCTGCCGGGAGAGCAGCAACCCAGATTCCCGTCTGTAAAGCTTAAACTGAAGCTTTCCCGGGATCGCTACCTTAAATACCATTTTTCTCCTCCTTGCTCTTTTTTATAGGGCCAGCTCAGGCGGCAGGATCATCTGATAACTTCCCGTACCTGACAGCTCTTCCCTGCAAACTGCGATAATTACATGTTCTAACTGCTTCTTTTCTTCTATTCCCCATATTTCCACCTGATCCACCTCATACCCTTCCAGCATGCCGTTTTTTCTTCCGATGCTGTGATACGGTATGAGCTTATACCTTTCAGGTCTCTGCATACTTTTCATATCTTCCCATATTTTCTGATCCAGAAGGGCTACCGGTTTTCCTGAAATGGGATCCCTTAATCCGTTTCCCGTATCCACCAGCGCCTTTACCTCCAAAGGTCCCTGATCCCCCTTCAGTTTTACCTCACAGAAAAGCTTCTTTTTCCTTTCCCTGCTTTTATGGATCACAGTCTCCAAAAGCGTCTCCAAAAAGAAAGAAAGGAAAAGGATGCAAAGGATCTTTCCCTCATGCTGCTCCCAGATCCGCCCTGCATTCTGCGAAAGCCTTGCCTTTACAAAAAGGAGAAAGCCTCCCAGCAAAAAGGAAAAAAGATATAAATATCCCATAGCCCTGATCAGTTGTTTTATTCCTTTTGTTCTGCATCCGATCTTTATCATCAGCGCTCCTGTCGCCAGCATGCCCGCTGTCATTTTTACAGACCGCGGTATCCCTGGAAGGCAGAGAATCAGACAATAAACTGCTGCTCCCGTGAGGCTTCCTGCAAGCAGCCTGGAAAAAGTGGCAGTTTTTCCCAGAATTTTTGCCGTCAGCTTCAAAAGATACAGATCCATTACCAGATTCAGCAGAAAAGCACTGTCAAGATATATGGCTTCCTGCACCTTCTTACCTTCACCTCCTCCTTTGAAGTACCAGTTCATTATAAACATTAAGGCCCTCGCATTTTGTCAAACCATTGTTCAAAAAGGGATTATTTATCGCATAAAAAAATACAGACCGGGAAATGGTTCCTTCCACCGGTCTGTATCCTTCTATTTACTTTTATTTTTCACAAAAGACCTGAAGCACCTTTACAAGATCCTCAACATCCCTGCTTCCTGCAGTCTCTACCGCTGAATGCATGGCAAGCTGGGGAAGTCCGATGTCCACCGCCTTTATGGCTGCCTGAGCCATAGCCAGATTTCCCAGGGTGGAGCCTCCTGCCACATCGGAACGGTTATGATAATCCTGAAAAGGAATCTGTGCCTGTCTGCACAGGGACTTCATCCCGCCTTCCGTATAGGCGTCCGTAGTATATTTCTGTCCTCCATGATGCTTGATCACGATCCCGCCATTGAGCACCGGACGGTTTCCGGGATCTGCCTTTTCCGGATGAGCCGGATGAAGCGCATGGGCGTTATCCGCAGAGATCATAAAGCTGTCTGCAATAAGCTGTAAATACTCACTTTCTGACCCGCCAAGGGCATAGCAGATCCGCATCAGTACATCCTTCAAAAAAGTGGATGCCGCTCCCTGTCTTGTAAGGCTTCCCACCTCTTCATTGTTAAAGACGGCACACACGCTGCAATAATCCTTTGGCTTTCTGGTAAGGATCGCCTTTAAGGATGCATAAACGCAGGAAAGATCATCTAATCTGGGGGAAAGCAGAAGGGTTCCGTCTGCTCCCGCAAAGCGGCCCTTTTCCCTGACATACAGGTAAAGATCCTTTCCCAAAATCTCCTTCCCTCCGGTAAATTCCAGAAGCTTCTTTTCCAGATACCCCTTTGCATCCCCGCCTCCCATAAGGGGAAGAAGATCCACCTGGGGGTTCCATTCCACCCCTTTATTTACCTCCCGGTTCATATGAATGGCAAGGCTTGGGATCACCAGAAGATCCTCATCCACATTGATATTCACGGAGTGTAATTTTCCCTGGTCTTCATACACCACTCTTCCTGCCAGGGAAAGCGGTCTGTCAAACCAGGTGGCATAGATCATCCCGCCATAGCCTTCCGTGTTCAGCCTGATATATCCGCTGCTTTCCAGTTCATACTGGGATTTCAGCTTAAAGGAAGGAGAATCACTGTGGGTTGCCACCACATGGTAGCCTGCGGGATCCTGCTTCGGCAGTCTGAATGCGATCAGCGACGACTCCCCTCTTTTGACATAATAGGCCCCTCCCTTTTCAAGCTTCCAGGAAGCTTTTTCCGAAATTTCCTCAAATCCTGCTTCGTTCAGTTTTTCTGCTGCCGTCTCTACTGCCTGGTAGCAGCTTACACTTTGATCAATATAAGCAAGGCATTCCTTTGCAATGTTCTGTTCCATTTTATTCTCCATTTCTGCGCACGCTCTTTGTGCATCTCGAGTTTGTGTCAAGTGCGCGCAGACACAAATCTCACGTGTGAAAAATTCTGTTTTTCACACTATTCCTCCAAATTCTTTTCTGAAATTTTGAAAGGCTGCATACCATTTCATGGCATGCAGCCTTATGATCCTCAAGCTTATTTCTTCTGAAGGAAATCAGGAATTTTAAGAGGCTTGTCCGCCACGTTGCTCCTGATATCTCCAGGACTTGTAATACCGGAAACCGGTCTGTGGGGCGCTTGCGCCGCTCCCGCTGCAGGTGTTCTTCCCGGCATCACATTTACCCCTTCTGCAGAGGACACACCAGGTCTTACAGAAATATTGGGTGTTACAGGCTTTACATATCTGTTTGCAAAGCTGCCAAACTGGGAAAGTGGTTTATTGGTGGGCAGTGTTGCATCCTCAAGTCCCGTTGCAATTACCGTAATGGTACAGCTGTCACTCTGGGAAGCATCATACATCGCACCAAAAATAATATTGACATCATCACCGGCAAGCTCCTGAACATAGCTTGCTGCATCAGAAGCATCTGCCAGGGTAATATCACCGGAAACATTAATGATCACATGAGTTGCGCCGGAAATCGTTGTCTCAAGAAGCGGGCTTTCTACCGCCATCTTAACTGCCTCGCTGGCCTTGTCATCTCCCTTGCCGGTACCAATACCGATATGGGCAATGCCCTTGTCCTTCATAACGGTCTGTACATCTGCAAAGTCCAGATTGATGACTGCAGGTACATTGATCAGGTCTGTAATTCCCTGCACTGCCTGCTGGAGAACCTCGTCTGCCTTTTTCAGTGCATCCGGCATGGTTGTCCGACGGTCGACGATCTCTAAAAGCTTATCATTGGGGATCACGATCAGCGTGTCCACATTATCCTTGATCTTTTCAATTCCGCTGATAGCATTGATCATACGGGCCTTTGCCTCAAAACGGAAGGGCTTGGTCACAACGCCAACGGTAAGGATGCCCATGTCCTTGGCAAGCTTTGCCACTACAGGAGCCGCACCGGTTCCGGTTCCGCCGCCCATTCCACAGGTAACAAACACCATATCGGCGCCCTTCAGTGCAGAAGCAATCTCTTCACTGCTCTCTTCAGCCGCCTTTTCACCGATCTCAGGCTTTGCACCGGCTCCTAGTCCCTTTGTGAGCTTCTCGCCGATCTGTAAAAGCTTCGGCGCTCTACAAAGCTGAAGTGCCTGCTTATCAGTATTGATGCCGATAAACTCCACTCCTGTTATATTTTCATCTACCATTCTATTAACAGCGTTATTCCCCGCACCGCCAACACCAACCACGATGATCTTGGCAGCAACTTCCGCATCGTTCGTCTTAATTTCCAGCAAGGTTATTCCTCCTTCAAACTCATATAGATTATCATATAATTTTTTCTATGATTTATCAACCACAAATTTCAGTTTTTTCTCAATCCTGCTCAAATGAAATATTTTTGGTATTCTCTGTATAATTCTCCATCCGGATGGTTCCCTTCTTCCCGGAAAGCTCCGGCAGCATGTACTGAAGCTCCATGATCTTTTCATCCAGATTATCCCCTGTTCCCAGGCTTGCACGCACCTCTCCGAAATACAGGGTAAGGGATCCGTCGCTTCCAAAATAGATCCTGTCTGTGGACAGCTCATACTTGTTCACAAGCTGGGTAATACTCAGAATGGACTGGAAGATACTGCTATCCTCCACGGGAAGGGGTTCATACAAAACCACATGGTCAAAGGAAAGTCCTGTTACAAGCGGCACGCCTTCCGTTTTTTCGTCAGAGCATTCCACTACAATGCCATCCTTGTCAAAATACATATAATGCTCCAGATATTCCACATAGCCGGCCAGGGCCTTCTCGTAAACCTCGATCTTTATGGTATGGGGATCTACCACCGATACGTCCATCTTCTCCACAAAGGGAACGCCCACAATACTCTTGTCCTTATATTTCAGGGATAAAAGAAGGGAATTATTTCCATAACGCCCTTCCATTACCATGCCAATGACCTCTTCATTGGTATAGTGGACATTTCCTTCCACATATACGGTTGTGACCTCATAATTGGAAAGAACATAAAGATAAGCTCCGATCAGTCCTCCGATCAGAAGAATGCCCATGCCTCCCAGAATAAAAAGACTTTTATGTCTTTTGAAAAAGCCGGAACTTTTTTCCCATTCCCTTTCAGCCTTCTCATAAACCTTCTTTTCTGTTTTTTTCTTTTTTGTTTTTTTCTTTGTCATCATATCCTTATTCTGTAAAAACGGTTACTCCAAGCTCCCGCAGATCCCTGGTAATGTCCTCATAGCCCCGTTCAATAAAATGACGGTTTTCAATGATGGTCTCTCCCTGTGCCATGGCTCCTGCGATCACAAGCGCCGCTCCGCCCCGCAGCTCACTTGCCCTTACCCGGCATCCGATAAGATAATCGGTTCCGGCAATGAGAGCCTGATGATCTCCCTGAAGCTCGATCACCGCTCCCATCCTTCTCAGCTCCGGTGCAATGCGGAACCGGTTTTCAAAGATCCGCTCCTCGATCACGCTGACTCCCTTCGCAGTGGTCAGCACAGCCATCAGAAGGGACTGCACATCTGTGGGAAAGCCGGGATAAACCTCTGTGCGGATAAACGGAATGGCATTTCGTTCCTCCTCTGCCATTACATTCAACCCTTCCCGGGAAACTGTGATTTCTGCACCGATCTGCCTTGCCGCCCGGATCACGCTCTCCATCTGGGAGATAGGCGCATCCTCCAGGAAAATATGGCCTCCGGTTCCCAGCACTCCCATCACATAGGTTGCTGCAACAATCCGGTCTGCAGGGATCTTAAAGCGGATCCCATGGAGCTCATGGCCTCCCTGTACGATCAGCACAGAGCCCCCAATCCCTTCAATCACGGCCCCTGCCTCCCGCAGGAATTCGCAAAGCGCAACGATTTCCGGCTCCTTGGCGGCATTCTGGATCACTGTTACTCCTGCCGCCCTTACCGCAGCAAGCAGAACGTTTTCCGTCACTCCCACGCTGGAAATGGAAAGCCGGATCACACTGCCCTCCAGTTTCACAGCCTTTGCCGTGAAAAAGCCTTCTTTTTCGTAGATCCTTACTCCCATTTTCCGAAGGGCAGAAAGATGAAGGTCAATGGGTCTTTCTCCGATCACGCAGCCTCCGGGATAGGCCATGGTCACCTCGCCCACTCTTCCCAGCATTGCCCCGAGAAGCATAATGGACGAGCGCATGCCGGTCACATTTTCCCCGGACATGGTATCCTTCGACAGATATCTGGCATCAATGGTCACCGCCTTGTCAGACCGTTTTACCTTACAGCCAATCTCCTCAAGCAGCATGAGCATATGATGCACATCCGAAATCCTCGGACAGTTTTCTATGACACAAACATCCTCTATCAAAAGTGCGGCGGCCAGGATCGGCAGCACCGCATTTTTAGAGCCTTGTATTTTTGTCTCGCCAAAAAGCCTGTTTCCTCCTCTGACATGAATAGCATCCAAACAATCACCTTCCCAATCAAGATTAAGGGATAAAAAGCAAGACCTACTCTAAGATATGCCAGAGCTAAAAAATGGTATCTTGTACTATAAATCTTTCAGCCGAATTCCTCTTCCCACACTCAGGACGATTCCCACCTCGATGAGAAGGAACATGACAGCGGAGCCTCCGTAGCTGATAAACGGAAGGGAAATTCCGGTATTGGGAATGGTGTTGGTTACAACGGCCACATTTAAGATCACCTGGATCGCAATGTGTCCCATGACTCCCACCACAAGAAGGGCGCCAAACAGATCCGGTGCATTATTGGCGATTACCATAAAACGCCAGATCAGCAGGATAAACATGATCAAAATAGAAACTGCCCCAAAAAGCCCTAGCTCTTCACAGATAATGGAAAAAATCATATCGTTCTGGGCCTCCGGCAAGAAACCCAGCTTCTGCATGCTCTGCCCAAGTCCTTTTCCTAAAATGCCTCCCGATCCGATGGCATAAAGGGCCTGCAGGGTCTGAAACCCCTTGCCGGAAGCATATGCCTCCGGATCCATCCAGGCAAGGATACGGGTGCCGCGGACGCCCAGGGCATCCGTACTGCTGGCATTTTTGATCAGAAAGACCGCAAAAATACAGACTGCCGCCCCTGCAAGGCCAAGCAGGATAAACCTTTTATAGTCCGGACAGGACACGAACAGCATCAAAACGGCAATTCCAAAGATAATGATGGCCGAGCTTAAGTTTTCCGTGACCTTCCATACCAGAAAGCACACCGGAAGAGGCGTTGCCAGCACAAAACAAAATCCCTTTGCCGTGCGGATCTTCCGTCCGATATTGTAGATCAGATTGGCAAGAAACAGGATCATTCCCAGCTTTGCGATCTCCGCAGGCTGGATGGAAATTCCCGCCACACGGAGCCATCTCTTTGCACCGTTTGCTTCAATACCAAAGGGAATGATCAGAAGGATCAGGACAACGGAAGCGGCATATCCCAGATTTGCAAACCTTTTCCAGAAATAATAGGGAATATTGGCAACCACCATCATGGCCACAAGACCAAGGATCGTGGAAAACAGCTGCTTTTTCAGAAAATAGGCAGAGTCTCCGTCATACTGCAGACTGGCATCATAGCTGCTGGTAGAATAAAGCATCACAAGCCCAAAGCCCAGTAAGAACAGCACAATAAACAGCAGAGTATAATCAAAGAAGGTCTCCTGCTGTGCTTTTGCTCTTTTGCCCTGTCTTGTAAAGCTTCTGATCTCTGCCACCTTTAAACTCCAATCTGTTCCACAAATTCTTTAAACATCTTTCCTCTGACCTCATAATTAGGGAACATCCCCCAGCTGGCACAGGCCGGTGAAAGAAGCACTGCGTCTCCCGGCTCTGCCTGCTCAACACACAGATCAAAGGCCTCCCGGAAGGTATCTGCCAGAATGATGTTAGATACGCCATGCTTTCTTGCACATTCTGCAATCTTTTCCCTGGTCTGCCCGATCAGCACAAGCGCCTTTACTTTGCCGTCAAATGCCTCGATCCACTCATCATACTCGCTCTGCTTGTCATAGCCGCCGCCGATCAGCACGGTAGGCTTTGTCATTGCCCGGATCCCCTGGATAGCCGCATCAGGATTGGTGCCCTTGGAATCATTGTAATAATCCACACCGTTTTTGGTCGCTACAAATTCAATTCTATGCTCCACTGCCTTAAACACATGGATGGTATCCAAAATAATGTTCATGGGAACCTCCATGGCCATGCTGATGACAATGGCAGCCATTACGTTTTCCACATTGCACATTCCTACCAGGTTCATGTCGTGGATGTTCATAAGAGGCTTTTTCTCACCGTTCTTTGCAAGAATGATCTCCTCTCCATCCAGATAAACGCCTTCCTCCAGCTTTGTCCTGGAAGAAAAATATACCACCTTTGCCGGGCAGCGGCTTCCAAAATCCCTGGTATAGGCATCCTCATAGTTCAGCACGCAGGTATCCTCCACGGTCTGATTGGAAGCAATGGCCTCTTTGGTCGCCACATAGCACTCCATGGTATGATGTCTGTTTAAATGATCCGGCGTAATATTTAAAATGGCAGATACGGCAGGATGGAAGGTGTGGATCGTTTCAAGCTGAAAACTGCTGATCTCTGCCACCGTAACCGTATCTTCCTTGGTATCCAGTGCAATTTCCGTATAAGGATTTCCAATATTTCCCACCACATATACGGACTGGAAATAGGCTTCCATGATCTGTCCTACTAACGTTGTGGTCGTTGTCTTTCCGTTGGTTCCCGTAATGGCAACCACACGGCCCTTTGAAAAGGCATAGGCAAGCTCAATTTCTCCCCAGATCGGGATGTTTCTTTCTCTGTACTCTGAAAGCATGGGGGCGTCCACCGGAACGCCGGGGCTGATGACCACAAGCACGATCTCCTTTTTCAGCTCCTCCGGCACTGTGCCAAGAACAAGGGAAAGTCCCTTAATGTTTCCGGTCTTTTTTAAAAGCTCGGCCCGGTCTAACTGCTCGTTGCTGTCAAACAGTACAGGAACCGCTCCTGCCTTTGCCAGAAGATGTGCTGCGCCGATCCCGCTTTTTCCGCTTCCTACCACCAAAACCTTTTTATTTTGAAGCTCCATTTTTCTTCCTCCATGCCGCATCCTGCGGTTTATCCTCTTTTCTTATATTCCAAGCAGCGCAAGCAGGCAAAGCAGCGCCGTCACAATGGAAAACGCCGTTACGATCCTGGTCTCTTTAAGGCCGCACAGTTCAAAATGGTGATGAAGAGGCGCCATTTTAAACAGTCTCCTGCCTCCGCTTGCCTTATAGTATACCACCTGTAAAATCACCGACAAGACTTCAAGCACATAAATCAGTCCTACGATGGGTAAAAACAACGACATTTGCAGCATATAAGCGCTGGCCGCCACAAAGCCTCCCAGTGCAAGGGAGCCTGTATCTCCCATAAAAACACTGGCCGGATGGACATTAAAAAGCAGAAATCCCAAAAGCGCCCCTGTCACTGCACAGGTAACGGGAGCAATTCCCCCTTGTGTCCCGATGGCGGCCACCGTAAAAAAGGTGGCGACCATCACCGTCACGCTGCTTACCAGGCCGTCTAAACCATCTGTGAAATTCGTTCCGTTTGCCGTTCCTATGACCACAAAAAACAAGATCGGAATATTCAGAAAGCCAAAATCCACATAATATCCCTTGCAGAAAGGAATCCGCATGGCAAGGGATATGCTCTGCTGTTCCATCAGATACCAGGCAAACGCCCCGGTTACCAGAAGCTGTAACAGAAGCTTCTGCAGCACGGAAAGCCCCATGGATCTGTGGAGCACTACCTTTATGTAATCATCCAGAAAGCCGATCAGTCCAAATCCCAGTGTCAGCAGAAGTACCGGAAGAATTCTCGGATAGCGCCCTGCATAAAGCGCCGCCGTTACCGTCACACTGGCAAGAATAAGGATTCCCCCCATCGTAGGGGTTCCCGTTTTTTTTAAATGAGTAGGCGGCCCATCCTCCCTGACTGTCTGCCCGGCCTTGATCCGCTTCAAAAAGGGAATAAGAAGTGGCCCCAGGGCCACGCTCAGCACAAAAGAAATCAGTATGGGGGCAATGATTTCGCCATTTGCCATTGTTTGCACCTCTCAATTATAATCCTTTTTTTCTAAATAAGGAAGAATATTTTCAAAAAGCTGCCGCACCACAGGCGCCGCAATCTGTCCTCCGTAATAAACTCCCTGGGGGTTATGGATAATACACAGAGCAAGCACCTCCGGGTCATCTGCCGGTGCAAATCCCACAAAGGACGCAATATACCTTCCGGTTCCTCTTGGCAGGGTCTGGCTTGTCGCCGTCTTTCCTCCCACCCTCTGCCCCTCCACCTTTCCGTTTTTACCGGAGCCTTCTGCAACCACCTGCTCCAAGATCATCCGCATGGTAGCTGAGGTTTCTTCTGATACAATATGCTCTTTTACCGGATATGAGAACCGAATAAACTCTGCCTGCTCCGAGTCTCCCGTCATTACCGCAAAATGAGGGGTGATTCTGTTTCCTCCATTTATAATAGAAGAAACCGTTGTGGCAAGCTGGATGGGCGTGATCTGAAAGGACTGCCCAAAGGACACTGTTGCCAGTTCAACCGCTTTCATGTCCTCCATCTTGTGCATGATCGTTCCCGCTTCCCCTGGCAGATCCACTCCTGTTTTTTCCTTCAGGCCGAACTGGGTAAAATAATGATAATATCTCTCCACCCCCAGTCTCAGTCCTACCGTAATAAACACCGGGTTCCCGGTAGGCAGCAAACTGGATGTCCAGCCTTCCGTCCTCCTGTACCCTGATCTGCCGGATCTCCTGCAGAAGCGCCCTGGCCACAGCTTCCTCCCACAGATGCTTTTCTTCTATCTGCTCCTGGAGCTTTAAAAAATGTGCCCTGCTATCAGTATATGGCCGGTTTTCTTCTTTTATGTCTGCCAGTACGCCCTTTTGTGCCTTTTCCTCCCTGTTAAGCCGTTCCATCATCTGCCTGTAATCCTCGTCCTCCACCACTCCTGCCAGAAGCTTTTCCAGGAGTTTTTCCCGCTTGCGCCGGATCAGCCTTTGCCTTTCCTTTTCTTTTTCCCGGTCTTCCTTCTGCCCTCTGTCCTCTCCCATCTTCAGTACCATGCACAGATCCTTAAGAAAAACTTCCCTTTGCTTTTCCAGCCACCTTTCCTCTGTAAGCGTTTTCCCAAGAAGGGAAAACAGAAGCTCCTGGGAAAGTATGGGACTGCTGCATCCTGTCCCTTCCCCTCTATCCCTGCCCTCATTCACAGCCCTTGCACATTTCCACCGGATGCTCTTTTCTCCCTTCAGCCGGTAAAAGACCGATCCGCACTGCCCGCAGACCAGCTTCCCGGACAGAGGATACTTGCCGTGATAGACGGGAACCTGCTTTTTCCGGCTTCTCCCGGAAAGAGCCTTTAGGACTCTGTCATGCTCCTGCCTGGTGATCAGCGCTGGAAGGGCGTTTTCCAGCACGATCCACTGCTCCCTCGGCACTCTTCTTTTTTCCCCTGTCTCAAGATCATACTCTTCCCGGTGCAGGATCACGGTTCCACAGGCCCTTTCCGAAAGCAGCATTTTGCGCCACTGGGCCGGGCCGATCCTTTCTCCCTTCCTGCTTCTTGCACCGGCCTCATACAAAAGATTGCTGATCCTCCGGTATCCCATTCCTTCCAGGGCATAGCTGCAGGCCAGCCGGAAAAAAGCCGCCTCCTTCTCATTTGGCACATAACGATCCCTTGCCACCTTATCAAATCCGAACATTTCCCTGGTGATATTAAACCCCTCCCCCTTTTCCTGTCTTCTTCTGTGGGCGCTTTTCATTTTCTGGGACAGCTCCTTACTGAACTGCTCCGCCAGAATGGCTTTAATGCCGGTAAGCAGGGCGTCCTCCGGGAGATAAAACTTCTGCTCCAGATATAAGTAAAGCTTTACATGATTTCTGGCAATGCAGTCCAGGAACAGGTACCAGTCCTTAGCGTTTCTGGCCAGCCTGTCAATGGATTTGATGACGATCACATCATACCGCCCCTCCTCAATATGGGTAATCATCTTCTGATATTCCAGCCGCTTCCTTGTACTGGTGCCTGACTGTGCCTCCACATACTGCCAGATCAGCTCCCAGCCCTTTTTCTGTACCACCTCGAGGCTTTCTGCCGCCTGGATCATCAGAGCGCTTTTCTGGTTTTCCTCCTCGGTAGAGCATCTGTTATAAATGGCTGCCCGCATCCTGTCCCTCCTTCTCCCGTACCGCCTGCTTTCTTCCTTTTTCTTTCAGTCTCACGGCTTCCTCCCGGGAAAGCATTCCTTCTGCCAAAAGCAGCTCTGCCATCTGCTCCCAGATCTGCTGCGTTTCCTTCATATAAAAACCTTCCGTTTTTCATAAATATATTCCCTGTTCGGAAAGATATGTTTGTGCCGTTGACTTTAGCGCTTTAAACCTGTATAATCTTAAAGACGATGTAAAGAACATCGCACATATCAGAATAGAGGAGGAAATCATTATGAAAAAACAGTTAGCATTACTGCTGACCGTTGCTATGGTAGCCGGACTTACCGCATGTGGTTCCAGTTCTACTACCGACGCATCCGGAGCAGACTCTTCCGCTGCAGAAGAGACAGAAGCTGCAGACACTGAAGCTGCAGAGGACACCACCGCAGAGGATACCGCATCCACAGAGGATAGCGCATCCACAGAGGATACCGCATCCACAGAGGACGCTGGAGACAAGACTTACACCGTAGGTATCTGTCAGTTAGTACAGCACGAGGCTCTCGATGCTGCAACCCAGGGCTTTAAGGATGCCCTGACCGAGGCTCTTGGTGATAAGGTCACCTTTGATGAGCAGAACGCTCAGGGTGATTCCAATACCTGTTCCACCATCATCAACAGCTTTGTTTCCAACAACGTTGATCTGATCCTTGCCAATGCAACCCCTGCACTGCAGGCCGCTGCTGCAGGTACCAACGAGATCCCGATCCTGGGAACCTCCGTTACCGAGTATGGCGTAGCTCTTGAGATCAGTGATTTTGCAGGCACCGTAGGCGGCAACATTTCCGGTACTTCCGATCTTGCCCCTCTTGACGGACAGGCTGATATGATCAAGGAGCTTTTCCCTGATGCCAAATCCGTCGGCCTTTTATACTGCTCTGCAGAAGCAAACTCCCAGTATCAGGTAGACACCATCAAGACCTACTTGGAAGAGCTTGGATACAGCTGCGAGTATTACGCATTCTCTGATTCCAACGATCTTTCTTCCGTTGTGACAAATGCTGCAAACACCGTTGATGTGATCTATGCGCCTACTGATAACACAGTTGCTTCCAATACAGAGATCATCAACAACATCTGCCTTCCCGCAGGTGTTCCCGTAGTAGCAGGTGAAGAAGGAATTTGTGCAGGCTGCGGCGTTGCAACCCTTTCCATCAGCTATTATGATCTGGGTGTTGCAACCGGTAAGATGGCTGTCAAGATCCTTTCCGAGGGCGCTGACATCTCCACCATGCCCATTGAATATGCACCGAACTTTACCAAGAAGTACAATCCTTCTATTTGTGAAACTTTAGGAATTACAGTTCCTGACGGCTACGAAGCTATCGCTGAATAATTGTCAGGCCGCAGCGGGGGAGCTCTATGCTGCGCTCCCCCGTTGCTTTTATTTTATTTTGTTTGGAGGGACCAATGAACATCTTAAATCTACTGAATGCAATGCCGGGTGCTATCGCTCAGGGTCTGATCTGGGGAATTACCGCCATCGGCATTTACATCACCTTTAGAATTCTGGATATCGCCGACCTTACTGTTGACGGTTCCCTGTGTACCGGCGGTGCTGTCTGCATCATGATGATGCTTTCCGGCCAGAATGTATTTGTTGCCATGCTTGCCGCTACTCTTGCGGGCATGCTTACCGGTCTTGTTACCGGAATTTTTCATACCTTTATGGGGATCCCCGCTATTTTAGCCGGTATCCTGACACAGCTTTCCCTGTATTCCATCAACTTAAAGATTATGGGAAAGGCTAATCAGGCCATTAATGTTGACAAATATAACCTACTGGTTTCTTTACGATATATTAAAAATGTTCCTTTTCTGAAAAACACCCTGTTTGTTGTTGCCATCTGCATTATCCTTCTGGTTCTGCTCCTTTACTGGTTTTTCGGAACAGAGGTTGGCTGTGCCCTTCGCGCAACCGGCTGCAACGGCAATATGTCAAGAGCCCAGGGTATCAATACCAATTTAACCAAGGTGCTGGGTCTGATGCTTTCCAACGGCCTGGTAGGACTTTCCGGTGCCCTGCTCTCACAGTATCAGGGCTTTGCCGATATCAACATGGGCCGCGGCGCTATCGTAATCGGTCTTGCCGCCGTTATCATCGGAGAGGCTGTTTTCGGAAAGGTCTTCCACAATTTCGGCTTCAAGCTGATCGGCGTTGCCTTAGGCTCCATCCTTTACTATATGGTGCTACAGGTGGTGATCTGGATGGGCATCGATACGGATCTATTAAAACTTCTTTCCGCAGTCGTAGTATCCATCTTCCTTGCCATCCCTTACTGGAAATGCAAATACTTCCGCACATCTGCGTTAAAGAAGGGGGGCCATTAATATGCTGCAGATCAAAGACGTAACCAAAGTTTTTAATCCAGGAACCGTCAACGAAAAGCTTGCCCTTGACCACTTTTCCCTTACTCTGGAAAACGGAGACTTCGTTACCATTATCGGTGGAAACGGCGCAGGGAAATCTACAATGATGAACGCCATCGCCGGTGTATGGCCGGTAGACTCCGGTCAGATCATTATTGACGGAACTGATGTAACCAAGCTGTCCGAGCACAAACGTGCCGCATTCCTGGGCCGTGTGTTCCAGGATCCCATGACAGGCACTGCCGCAACGATGGGCATAGAAGAAAATCTGGCTCTTGCAAAGCGCCGTGGAAAAAAGCGCTTTCTTGGCCCCGGTATTACCAAAAAGGAACGGGAAGAGTATCGGGAGCTGTTAAAGATTCTGGATCTGGGTCTGGAGGATCGTCTTACCTCCAAGGTTGGACTGTTATCCGGAGGACAGCGTCAGGCGCTGACCCTGCTTATGGCTTCCCTGCAAAAGCCAAAGCTTCTGCTTTTGGATGAACACACTGCCGCTTTGGATCCCAAAACAGCAGCCAAGGTTCTGGAAACCACAGAGTACATTGTAAACAAGGATCATCTGACCACTCTGATGATCACTCACAATATGAGAGACGCCATTGCTCACGGAAACCGCCTGATCATGTTAAATGACGGCAAGGTCATCCTGGATATCCGCGGAGAAGAAAAGAAAAAGCTCACCGTAGAAGATCTGCTTCATAAATTTGAGGCAGCCAGTGGCGAGGAATTTTCAAACGACAAGGCTATTTTAGGATAAGAAACGATCCTGCAAAGGCAGCATTTTGGACATCCAGAATGCTGCCTTTCTTGTTGCAGGAATTCATAGTGGCCTGCACAAAATTTTCTGCTCCGTGACCCGTGGTCTTATGGCACCTGATCCTTCGATCCTCTACCATGATAAATCCCGGACAGCTGAACTGATCCTGTGGCGTGACCACCCCCGCCTCCAGTCCTGCGGCAGCGGTGATCACCTTAAAGGTGGATCCCGGTTCATAGGTATCATTGATGCAGCCGTTACGCCACATCCGGTTTAGCAGTTCCTGCTTTTTTTCCTCGGAAAGCCCTGCCATATCCGTTCCCTCCGGCAGCTCATAGGGATGGTTTAAGTCAAATTCCGGCACATCCGCCATGGCCATGATCTCTCCATTTTTAGGGTTCATTACCAGAATGGATACCCTTTCCGCCTGCTTGGTCTCCATCACCTGTCTGGCAAGCTGGGTGGCGTAGCTTTGAATGTTCATATCCAGGCTGATATACAGATCCCTTCCCGGAACGGGTTCCTCCCTCTCCTCTCCAAGCTCTGCGATCTCCACCCCTCTGGCGTCTGTCATGGTCAGTATCGTACCCTCCTGTCCCTTCAGATATTCCTCATATTTTACTTCGAGACCTATGATTCCCTGATTATCTCCGCCGGTAAAGCCAAGAACCTTAGAGGCCAGTTCCCCATAAGGATAATATCTTTTATAATCCTCATCCACCTTAACGCCCTCAAGCTGATAAGCCCTGATGGCGTCCCCCTTTTCCTTTTCCACATTGCTTTTTATCCTCTCAATGGAAGAATATTTTTCCACACGTTTCCTTACATACTCCTCCGAAAGCTCTAACTCCTTTGACAGAACCTCAACGATCCTGTCCGGGTCCTTTATCTGATTATGGATCACTGAAATGGTACAGACCGTTTTGTTATCTGCGATCACCTTTCCGTTGGTATCCAAAATCCTTCCTCTTGCGGCCTTAATGCTTCTTTCCCTCTCATGAAGCTCTCTGGCCTGACCGGTATAGTAATCAGACTGAAACACCATCAGATAGACCAGTCTGCCTCCCAGGATCAAAAAAAGGAACAGACTGCAGAAAAAGACAGACACTATCTTTTTCCTGATAAAGGTCTTATTTTTTTGCATAAAAAACCTCATGGAAAAGATATTATTATAATTTATTCCTTTTCCATGAGGTTATTCTTTTTGTTTTCCGCTCCGGGGCTCACTTCCGTTACTGGCCGCCCTCCCCGGTGTCTTCTTCCCCGTTTTCTGCCGTTTGTCCGCCGTCGCCTTCCCCGGCGTCCTGGGAGGCTGCCGTCTCTTCTGATGCTCCCAGGTCAAAGCTTCCTCCTAAAACGGCTCCCGTATCAGGATCTACATAAGCTCCGGTGTTTGGATCAATGGCATATCCTGTCTGCGGATCAATGGGGAATTCCTTCCAGGGCTCTGCTCTCTGTTCCTGTTGTTCCTCTTCCTGATCCGGGGCATTTTCTTCTGTTTCTCCTGTTGTCTCCCCGGTTGTCTCTCCGCCTTCTTCCTCTGCGTCCTCCTGTACTGCAGGGGTTCTGATCTCAATCTGCAATGCTTCCAGCTCCGCTCTTTCTTCCTCGCTCAGCTCTTCTGTCATAAAGATGCCCATGTAGGGAAGTACTTCTGTGAGAATGCTTCTGACGATCCTGGTTGCATGCTTAGCGTCATCCTGTACCGCCACGTTGGGTCTGTCTACCACCACATAGATCACGATCTGAGGATCGTCTGCGGGGGCATATCCCATAAAGGACACTACATATTGTCCGTTTTTACGGGGCAGGGTCTCGGCAGTTCCCGTTTTACCACCGATCATATAGCCCGCAGGTCTTGCCGTTTTACCGGTTCCGTGTTCTCCTGTGACAACAGTATTGCACATTTCCCTTATGCGGGCGGAGGTTGTCTCCGAAACCGTCTGCTTTAAAAGCCTTGGCTCAATATTCTGTACGGTTGCCCCTGAGGGACTGACAATTCTTTTCACCACATGGGGCTCATAATAATAGCCTCCATTGATCAGTGAGGTAAAGCCTGCCGCCATCTGGATCATGGTCGCATTATAACCCTGTCCAAAGCTGTTTGTAGCAAGATCCGTAGGCCCCATGGTGTCCTTTGTATACACCAGGCTGGCGGTTCTGGATTCTCCTGCAAGGTCAATGTTGGTCTTAAGACCGATGTTAAAGATGTGCTGAAACTTGGTAAAGGTACTGACTCCTGTAGCCATGGCCACATACATCATGTTCACGTTGCAGGAGCGTTCAATTCCTTCCGTCACCGTCAGATAACCGTCGCCGTATCTGTTATGGCAGGCAATATCATGTTCTCCCACATGGAGCTTTCCTTCGCAGTAATAGCTTTCGTTTCCGGTAATGCTTCCGCTTTCAATTCCTGCCGCTACCGTAAAGGGCTTGGAAACGGATCCCGGTTCATAAGTATCACTGATGCAGAAGTTCTTCCAGAGTGCATTCAGATTTTGATAAAGCACATCAGGATCATCCTCGATCTCTCTCAAGTTCTCTTCATTGATATACTCGTCCATTTTCTGGCCCTGGGCGTCCAGTCTCCGCATTCCCAAAAGCGCCTGTGTATTTCTGGTATCGTTCAGATCATAGACCGGATAACCGGCCATCGCCAGGATCTCTCCGCTGTTGGCATCCATTATGATGCAGCCGGTATTGTTAGCGCCGTTTCCCTCACGGTAATTGTCATGGTACTGCTCGTCATATTTTTTCAGATATTTTTCCACAATGCTCTGGATATTGGCGTCAATGGTGGTGATAATGCTGTTTCCGTCCTCGGCGGGGATCGTTGTCCTTTCCAGATTGGAGTCGTCATTCAGATACCCGTATTCCCGTCCCGGCGTTCCGGACAGAATATCATTATAATATTCCTCCAGGCCATAGGAGCCCACATTGTCGCTGGTGGTGAAGCCGATCACATCACAGGCCAGGGAACCGCCCGGGTAGCTTCTTTTATATTCCTCTTCAAACCAAAGCCCCTTTACCAGGGAATCCTCTTCATTTACAAGCTCCATCAGGCCCTTTACCTGTTCGTATTCCAGTCTTCTGGCAAGCACATAGTATCTGGAGCTGCTTCCGTTTTCCGCAATATGAGAGCGGATCGCAGAGGTGTCTGCACCGATCTGGCTTTTTAAGGCCGTCAGGGTAGGCTCTAGGTATTCTTCCTTCTGTGAGACCGCTACTGCATCCAGCACCACATTATAAACCTTCTCACTGGATGCCAGAATGCTTCCGTTGGCATCATAAATAGCCCCTCTCTTATAGGGCAGGGTGGTGCTGTCATATCTCTGCTGGGAAAGAACCTGCTTCTTGTATTGTTCCCCGTTGTCCCTGGTGATCGAAAAAAGTCTGTAGGATAATCCCACAAAAGCCAGCAGTATTATTCCGAATAATACCACCAGCTTTCTCTGCATTTTAATTGTGAATTTTTTGTTTGCCTTGCTGTCCAATATTGCACCTTCTAATCCGGTATTTCTCCGGTCTGTCTTACATAATCACTGCCTTCCCCACTGAAGGTAACGATCTGTCCTTCTTCTGCATACCGCATCCCCAGCTCCTGGATGGCAATCCTCTTTACCTCTTCCAGATTGATGCTGCTGTCGATCCGGCTGTAATTTTCATCATTTTCCAGCTTCAGCTCATTTAAATTGCTTTCCATTCTGGATATGTTTTTGATACTGTTTGTTATATCAGACTGAAGTCCCAGATACCAGGTCAGGATAAAGGCCGCCGCCACCAGGGCACATACCAGGAACACTACATATCCCATATTCATGTGTAATGCCTTTTCCCTGTTTCTCCGTACCGCATTTCCTTTTCTGGTGCCTGTCCTTCTCTCCGGCTCTGCCTTTCTTTGAGGCAGCTCGTACAGCTCTCTCTTTGTCTGTTTTCTCACGGCAGTATTTCCCTGTACATAGACATTGCTTCTGTATGCACTTTTCGGCGTTCTTCCGCTGTTCACTGCCATGCCCGGCCTCCTTGCTTTTTATTTTACTTCTTTTCAAAAATGCGCAGCTTTGCGCTTGCTGCCCTGGGATTTTCCGAAACCTCTTCTTCTCCCGGCAAAATAGGCTTCCCTGTGACCACCTTCCCCTGACTGACCCTTCCGCAGGTACATACCGGGAAGTTCGGCGGACAAATACAGGGATTTTCTGCCTTTTTAAATGCTGCTTTTACGATCCGGTCCTCCAGGGAATGAAAGGTGATAATACAAAGCCTTCCTCCCGGATTTAACAACTCAATCAGGGTTTCCAGCGACTCCCGCAGCACCTCAAGTTCCTTGTTGCATTCGATCCGGATAGCCTGAAAGGTTCTCTTTGCCGGGTGACCGCCCTCTGCCCGTATTTTAGCCGGAATCGCCGCTTTAATGATCTCACACAGCTCTCCGGTGGTTTCCACTGGTTTCTTTTTTCTTGCCATCACAATATGCTTGGCAATATTTTTTGCAAATTTATCTTCCCCGTAATCCCGGATCACATGATATAATTCCATCTCGCTGTATCCGTTTACGATCTCTTTTGCTGAAAAGCTCTGTCTGGTGTCCATTCTCATATCAAGGGGACTGTCAAACCGGTAAGAAAAGCCTCTCTCCTTGGTATCAAACTGATAGGAGGACACCCCAAGATCCAGGATCATGCCGTCTATCTTTTCAATGCCAAGCTCCGAAAGAACTTCCCTGGTATTCCTGTAATTGCTTCTGACAATGGTTACCTTATCTCCAAAAGGCGAAAGACGCATTCCTGCCGCCTCAATGGCCGCCTGATCCTGATCGATGCCGATCAGTCTGCCGTCTGTTAATCTCTTTGCAATTTCATAGGAGTGGCCTCCACCCCCTAAGGTTCCATCCACATAGATCCCATCTGGCCTGATCTGCAGCCCTTCTATGGTCTCTGTCAGCAGAACCGATTTATGCTCAAACGCCATTTTGCACCCTTCTAAGCCTAAATACCAATTCCAAGCTCTATCATATGTTTGGATATTTCATCCATATCCTGATAGGTCACAGTTCCTTCCCATCTGTCCTTACTCCAGATTTCCACTCTGCTTCCGACTCCCACTAAAACTGCGTCCCTTGTAATATCCGCAAATTCCCTGAGCACTGCCGGCAACAGAATTCTCCCCTGCTTGTCCACCTCAACACAGGCGGCTCCCGCCAGGAAGAAACGCGTAAACTGTCTGGCTTCCTTATCGATCATGGGTAAACTGTGAAGCTTTTCTTCAAAGGCCTGCCACTCGGATTCTGCAAACACAAACAGACAGCCATCCATTCCCTTTGTCACAACAAATTCGTCACCTAATACTTCTCGGAACTTGGAGGGAATGATCAGTCTGCCCTTAGCATCCAATGTATGGTTGTACTCTCCCATAAACATATGCATAAGAACCCATCCATGTGGCTATGACTCTGCCATCCTGCCTTCTCATCAAGTGGTCTGCCACGGGAAGAAAATAGAAAAGCGTACCACTTTCCACCACTTTTGTATCACTTTCTACCACTTCTCACCACTTTTAGGGTTATTTTAACTCATTTTCCCTCCCAAAGCAAGTACAAAAAAACGCCCTGCGGGAACCCGCAAGGCGCATAAACACTGGATTTATTCACTTTTTACCATATCTAGTGTAGGAGCCTTTTGGCGCTTACTAGATATTGATACTCTTCTCAAGAAAAATTTTTATCATTTTTTTTGCGGCGCCACAGGCGTATGGAAATATCTGCCAAAACAGCCCCTGCAAACAGCACAACGGCCAGTACCTGAGATACCGGTACTGTGGTTCCCGGGATAAACAGGGTATCGGTTCTGATCCCCTCTATCCAGGCTCTTCCAAGCCCATAGCCAGCCAGATAATAAAGGGCAAGCTCTCCCTCAAACTTCTTATGCCTGCGGTAAAGCAGGAGGAAAACCAGCGTTCCCACGTTCCATAAGCTTTCATACAAAAAGGTGGGATGTACCTGGATATAATTAGTTCCTTCTACAATATGAGACGCCACATTTTCTGAAATATCCCTGGCTCTTACTGCTTCAATGGGAAGCCGCATGGCAAACAGGTTATCGGTGTACTCTCCAAAGACCTCGCGATTGGTGAAGTTTCCCCATCTTCCAATGGCCTGTCCCAGGATCAGTCCCGGCACACAGGCATCCATGATCCAGAAGGGATTTTGCTTTTTAAGCCTCGCATAGATGAATAGTGTCAAAAATGCTGCGATCACGCCGCCATAAATTGCAAGGCCGCCCTGTCTGGTATTGAAAATGGACAGCAGGTCATCCTTATACATATCCCATTCAAATG
>ULSO01012568.1_pt1 | contig 56128 bp, 61 predicted proteins | sample 1956701 | NCBI WGS metagenome assembly ULSO01 (sample SAMEA4835708, study PRJEB28245) | human gut metagenome | biome: gut microbiome; material: fecal sample | place: Denmark | collected 2008 | reverse complement strand
AAGAAATATCCGTTTGAGATGATGTATTTTAACAAACGTGTAGCATATATGACAGACTATACATCTGGACTAACCTCTGCACAACCACCATTTAGCTCTGTCTATGTTTGTCATAATATGTTGCCACAACAAATTGTATTTGAAGAAATTAATAAAAAGGAAATTATGATGGGATAAAATATGAACACGAAATTTGTTACAAAAGCAAAATTTAAAACAGAAGAAAGTTATCGTGTCGCATGTAAAATTCAACAGCGTAGATTACAGATTTTAGTACATAGTTACATTTATTATAAACTTGATGATAATATTGTGAGTGATTCGCAGTGGTCATCTTGGGCGAAAGAGCTATGTATTATCTCAAAAGCATATCCAGATATTGCTGAAAAAGTAATCTACGCTGACCAATTTGAAGATTTTGATGGTTCAACTGGTATGGACTTTACATATGACAAGTGGATTGAAAATAAAGCAAAACTTCTGTTAAACTGCCAGAGGAAATAAAATGAAAGTATGAAAACATTACATGAATATAATGAACAATGTTCATATATTACTAATTGTATTAATTGGTATAACCACAATAGAGAGTTGGTACTAAACAATGATTAAAGTAATTAAAGATGGGCGGGTTAAACAGATAACTTGTTCAAATTGTAATAGTGTTTTGGAATATACCGATTCTGACAAAACACAAGCATATTATAAATCAGAAGTGGGCAAATATGGTATTTATTATACGTACAATGAATGGAAAAATATTATCACATGCCCAGTATGTGGGAAGGATGTGGTTGTTCCATGAGTGGCAGAGTGTTTGTGACAGGAGATACCCACGGTACTATTGACATTGACAAAGTGATTGAATTTAGTAAAAGACCAGATGTAACCTCTGATGATGTATTAATTATCTGTGGTGATTTTGGTCTGGTATGGTCTGAATCTCAATCTGAAATGGAATGGCGTAGATGGTATTCAGAACGACCTTTTACAACACTATTTATTGCAGGGAATCATGAAAATTATAATCTGTTAAACAAACTTCCACATTACAATTGGAATGGAATTACTGTACGTTATGTATGTAATAAGGTTTACCATCTAATGAATGGAATTTACACTATTAATAATAAGAAAATTCTTGCGATAGGTGGAGCAGAAAGTCATGATAAAGAGTGGCGCGTTGAGAATGTAGATTGGTGGGAACAGGAACTACCATCTGCAACGCAACTTGGGAATCTTAACAATGCTATTAATAGTAGTGATAAGAAATTTGACGCTATTATCACACACTGCGCTCCTGATTGGGCACAAGATTTGTTTGGATATACTGATTATCCACAAAATAGATTAACACATTTCTTAGATGATGTATCTAATGAAGTGCAATATAGAAACTGGTACTGTGGGCATTATCATAACGACATTTGTGCAATTATTGATGGTGCTACAAAATTTACTTTGTTGTATAATGATGTTGAACAAATTATTTAAAAATTTTTCAAAAAACACTTGACATTTGATAAACGGTATGTTATAATATGAATATAGTTTGATTTTATATTTTTTCAAAAGGAGACAAAAATATGTCAGAAGAAACAAAAGTAGTAAGTTCAGCCCCAGAGGTACAAGAAGCAGAAAAGGATTTTAAGCCTGAGTTTGCTCCGTATCGTCATGTAATGTACAAGATTTGCAAGAATTGCGGTAGAATTTTTATTGTACCAGATAACGATGTAGTATATTTTGTACAGAAGTTTGGGACTGTTCCACAGCGTTGTGCAACTTGTCGTACTAACAGACGTAAGCATTTTGAAGAAGCAACAGAAGTAACATCTGATTAATATTAGGAAGGAGAATATAAATAATGCCAAAGTATGATTTTAATTTTGAATCTGCTGTACGTGAAGATGTGTATGTTAAGATTTTTCTAACTGGTTCGAGTGGTTCTGGTAAGAGCTATTCAGCACTAAAGCTCGCAACAGGTATGGCAGACGAAATTGAGGAAATCAAGGGTAAGCGTCCACTAATTATCATGCTTAATACAGAGAGTTCTCGTGGTCGTTATTACGCAGATGAGTTTAAGTATAAGATTTCACCTCGTAAAGACCAGATGATGAAGCAGGAAGATTTTACCACTCAGTATTACATTGATTGGATTAATTACACCACTGAAAAGGCTATTAAGGACACTGGGGTAGAACCAATTCTTATTATTGATTCTGCTACTCCTGCTTGGGATTCTATGAAAGCTCAACAGCAGAAGATGGGCGGTACATTTAAGGATTGGGGTCGTGTACAGCCAATTTGGAATGAGTTTAAGCGTACTATTGTAAACAGCAAGGCACATATTATTTGCTGTGCTCGTGGTCGTACAGCTTGGGAAATTGATACTGACGACAAGGGCAAGAAAACTATCCGTAAGCTTGGCGTAGGCTCTGATATGCGTGAGGGTTTTGATTATGAGTTCACTTGCTGTTTCATGATTGATAACCAGACACATGCCGCTAATGCAGACAAGGATAACTCTCATCTATTTGAGGGTCGTACAGTTGATAAGCCATTAACTGAGCTTGATGGTGTAAATCTTATCAAGTGGGCAAACAGTGGTGCAGCAGTAAACACTAAGGTTGAGCCAGTGGCAGAAGTAGCAACTGTAGTAACGGAAGATGAAGAAGATTCTAATACTGACGTTAAGGAACTTATTGAAGCAATCCGTGAAACTGTAGATGGAATGATTAATAATGCTACTGATGATAGTCGTGACGTAGTTCGTGGTCTAATTGCAGACACTATCAAGCAGTTTGTTATTAATAGTAAGGGTAGGCATGTAGCTGATTACCGTATTATTAAGGATGCTACTGTAGCACATGATGTACTAAACGCACTAAACAATATTTAATTGGAGGTTAATACAAATGGTAAACAATTCTTTCATTTTTATTGGTCGTCTCGTTCGTGATATTGAAGTAAATAATATCAATGAGAGCACTAAGGTATGTAATTTCACTCTGGCTGGTGATGTTGGTTTTGGCGAGAATCGTCATGCCGTATTCCCGAACTTTGTAGCATGGAATCGTCAGGTTGACACCCTTGAGCAGTTTGTTAAGAAGGGTCAGCAGATTGCTGTAGAAGCTACTTATGATGAACAGCACTGGGAGACTGAGGATGGCGAAAAGCGTACTTCTATCCGTTTCCGTGTAAATAATATCTTCCTGACTGGTAGCAAGGCAGAGAATGAGCGTGAGACTTCTGATGACGAAGCTCCACGTAATTTTAAGAGTTCTAAGGAAACTGTAAACATCGAAGTGGACGATAATTTGGATATGGATTCAGTTCCTTTCTAATCGTTAAATAATAAGGGTGGTGGTGAATCCACCACCCTTTCATTATAAAGGTTGTGATTAATATAGAAGAATATTCATATAGTAAATTAACCAGATTTGAAGATTGCCCTTTATCATATATGCGTAAATATCTTGATGAAGAAGTGCCAGATGGTCATGGCATTACTGAATGCGGATTATTTATGCACCATATTTTAGAAGAATATGAAAAAGGCAATATGCAATTAGATGAGCTTGTACCGTATTATGAAGAAAATTTTGATAAGCAAGTAGTTTCTACTATGCGATTACAAATGTCTGAAACATTTTCTAAAGATATGTATGGATTATATTATAACGATTGTCTTGAGTATCTAAAGAATTTTACTGGCATTCCTAATTGCAAGACAATTGTAGATGTAGAAAAAGAGTTCCATCTACCGTATAATGATTATTCTATTACTGGCAAGATTGACTTGATTTTTCGAGATAATGATAATAAGTTAATTGTCTTAGACCATAAATCAAAAAAGAAGTTTAAAAGCAAAAAAGACCAAGCACATTATGCGCGACAATTGTATTTATATGCTTGGGCATGTAAAAGCCTATATGGTACATATCCAGATGTATTAATGTTTAATATGTTGCGCGGAGAACCAATTTATATTGAATTTAATGAAGGTTCTATGCAAGAAGCGTTAGATTGGTTTGACGATACTGTTAAGCAAATTAGAAATGCAATTACATTTGATGCGAATGTAGGAACATTTTATTGTAATGCGTTTTGCTTGCTTGGGCGTTGTGAATTGTGTGAGTAGTATTAATAAGGAGTGATTGCATTGCAAAAATATTTAGAAAACGATGAGTTTGTAGACAAAGTATATGAAGCGGTTAAGACTATAGGTGACGATGCAATCCCTTTAATTGAAGAACATCTTAATATTCATTTTAAAGATGGAAAATGTTGTTGTCCTTTTCATCAAGAAAATACACCATCATTTGTATGGAATCCAAAGACTAAGACTTGTAGATGTTTTGGGTGTGGGAAACATTATAATATTGTTAATGTCCTTGTAGATAAAACTGGTTCTCATAAAGAAGCATTAAACGAACTGTTCCGTATGGCTCATATGGAAGTAAATACTTATGGGTACAAACCGTTTGATGGCGGTAGAACTGATTGGTTTGCTGATTATAAATACCCACATCCAGAACATGAACCTACAGAAGAACATTCTATTAAATATCTTAATATGCGTGGTATTAGTAAGCAGACTATTGATTACGCAGAAGTGACAGAAGATAGTCACGGCAATATTGCATTTGAATATCATGATTTGGATAATAAACTGTTATGTGTAAAATATCGAGCTTCACATAAATTGCATAAAGGTGAAGCCAAAATGTGGTTTCAAAAAGATGCGTCAACAGTTCCAATTCTATATAATGTAAAAAAATTGGATTATCTTGAACCATTGGTTATTAATGAGGGTGAGATTGATACATTATCTGTTATTGAATCTGGATATACAAATGCATGTTCTGTGCCAAATGGTGCAGGAAGTTTAAACTGGGTAGAGTTTAATTACGATTACTTACAAAATTTTCAAACTTTGATTCTTTGGTTTGATAATGACCCCGCAGGACAAGAAGGATTAAATAAGATTATTCCTCGTCTTGGTGAATATAGATGTAAAATTGTTAAACCTACATCAGAAGATGAGCAAATGGTAGAAGATTATTATGCGCAGTTTGGTCGTGAAGGAATTAGAAAGACTGATGCAAATAATATTTTACTTGCCTGTGGCAAACAAAGAGTTGTTGAACTTATTAATAGAGCAGAAGAAATTCCTGCAAAAAATCTAAAGTACTTAATGGATTGTGAAATTTCTGATGTTAAAGATATGGAAAAGGTATCAACTGGACTTAAAGGAATGGATGATATGCTTTTTGGTAATTTAATGTCGTGTTTTACAATTTATACAGGAAAACCGGGATGTGTTGACTGCGATACAGAATATTTCAACGGTACAGAGTGGAAACGTATTGCAGATTATACCGAAGGAGATAAAGTGTTGCAATACAATGCAGATGGTACTGCTAAACTGGTTATACCAGAACAATATCATAAATATGAAGCAGAAACATTATGGCATTTTAAAACACGATACGGATTAGACCAATGTCTATCTGATGAACACAATGTATATTATATTACATCAAAAAACAATCTTTATCATAAAACATTTAAAGAGGTAAGAGAAAACCATGAACGTGCCGTATGTGGGTTTAAAGGTAAATTTATTACATCATTTGAATATTCTGGTAATGGTATTGATTTAACAGATGAACAAATTGAATTGATGTGTGCAGTAATTTGTGACGGTAATTTTTCTTGCGACAGTGCAGGATATGATACATCTCACAGACCTTTATATGACCAATGTCGTGTCACTGTTAAAAAAGAACGTAAGAAAGAGCGTATGCGAGACATTTTAAATAGATGTTCTATAGAATGGAAGGAAACACCACTACAAAGAGAAGGATATTCTACCTTTACATTTTTTGCTCCAAGACATGAGAAAGTGTTTACAAAGTATTGGTATAATTGTAATCAACATCAATTACAAGTAATTTGTAATAATGTATTGTTTTGGGATGGATGCTTGTCACATGGACAAAAAACTTTTTCTACTTCAATCAAAGAAAGCGCAGACTTTATTCAATTTGCATTTACATCCTGTGGATACAAAGCACATATTTGTACTTATGATACAAGAGGACAAATTAGAGAAATAAATGGGAAACAATATGTTAGAAAATCAATGACATATATTGTAAATATTACAAACAAAAATACACCTACTATGTCAACTCAAAAAAAGAATGAGAAAGTAAGAATTGACCCATATCAGACCAAAGACGGTTTTAAATACTGTTTTACAGTACCTTCTCATATGTGGGTAATGCGTAGAAATAATTGTATTTGTATTACAGGTAATAGTGGCAAAAGTTCTTTGTGTAATTTAACTTCAATCATCTCACCAATTGAACAAGGGCATAAAGTGTTTGTATTTAGTGGTGAATTGGCAGAAGGTCAATTGCTTGATTGGATTATGTCGCCACTAGCTGGGCTTAATCATTTAAGGGTATGGGATAGCAATAGTAGCGCACGTAAAGCATTTACTGTTACTAATGAAGCAGAAATAGCAATTCGTAAATACTATCATGATAATATTATCTTATATTCTGCGGAAAATGAATTAGCAACATCAGAAGATGCATTACTTGAAGCTATGGAAACTGCATTCCGTAAATATGGATGTGATACGTTTGTTATTGATAATATGATGACGGTTGATTTTACATCAAATGGTGTAGATAATAAATACGAACAACAAAAAAAGTTTATTACAAGATTGATGAATTTTACTAATTCGCATACTGTCAATGTAAACTGTATTATACACCCAAAAAAAGTAGCTGCTGGCGAGGATTTAGACATTTACTCATTACATGGTTGTAGTGAGTATTCAAACCTTTGTCACAGATTGATTGCTGTAAAACGTTTGACAGATGATGAAGAAGGATATTCTATTGAATGTCAAATCATTAAAGATAGACCAACACAAGCAGCTGGTAAATCTTGTAAATTAATGTATGATACAGCAACACGTAGAATTTATTCTACTAATGAAGAATTATCTCAAAAATTCTCTTGGGAGAAATCATCTAACATTAATTATCCAGATGCGATTAAGAAAAATCTTTTGTGTAACAGAAAAGATGTTCTTGCAACTATTCCAAAAATTGTATCATATTCGGCTGAGTGCGACCAATATTAAAGTTTAATATTATAAAAAGTCAATGGTAATGATAAACAAAATTACTATTGACTTTTTTATTAATATGTGATATAATATTAATATAAAATACGAAAGGAGATAAACATGAACATTGATTTATATTGTGGTAATTGTTTAGAGATTATGCAAACATTACCAGAACATAGCGTCGATATGATTCTTACAGACTTGCCTTATGCAACGACACCGCTACATTGGGATAAACTCATTCCACATGAACAAATGTGGGAATGTTACCACAGAGTTTGTAAACCAAACTCGGCAATTGTGTTATTTGGTCAAGAACCATTTGCTTCGCACTTACGTTTATCTAATGAAAAAGAATACAGATATGATTGGTATTGGGAAAAAGAAAGACTAACAAATGTATTTCAAGTAAAACGTAGATGTGGAAAAACAATTGAAAACATCATGGTATTTTATAAAGAGCAACCAATTTATAATCCACAAAAACATGAGCATATAGGAAAATTGGTTACTAATAAAATTGGTGAAAACGCTCGTTTCTCAGAGACACAATCAGGAGAAGTCAAAGTAAAACCCTTAGAATATCATGATGATGGAACACGTTATCCTACACAATTGCTCAAATTTAATAGAGACAATCCACGTGAAAGACTTCATCCAACACAAAAACCTGTAGCACTTCTTGAATATCTTATTAATACATATACTAATGAGAATATGGTAGTGCTTGATAGCTGTATGGGGTCAGGCAGTACAGGGATTGCCGCTATTAATACAAACAGAAGTTTTATTGGAATTGAATTAGATACTAATTATTACAATATTTCAAAACAAAGAATTACAGAAAGACAAAATGAGGTATAAATTATGAGTTACATTGCAAATATTAACAGTCTCGCACCAAAGAAACTAAATTATCTGTCTCGCTCCATTATCCATTGCCTTGGCATTGACGAAGAAAATAATATGGTACAATCTGCTGTTATGAGAGAAAAAGGATGCAATATTGATATGACGATGCATGGAATCCTTACTAATGGTATTAATTGCAAATTTGTATCGTATAGTAAAAGAATGTGCAGTGAATTTCTTTGTAATATTCAGCAGATTAAAGAAAAGTTCGATGGCGTTTATTTTGTAATGTATTATCGTAATTGCGCGGCAATTTATTATTTGCCAAAGTGTAAATATCATACGTTTAATAGCTATGCTAATTCTCAGCATTCTAATAACACTAATGAGAAACAAATCTTTATTAATTCGTCTAATGTATATCAGTTAGAACCATATTTTCTTCATAAAGTAAAATATAGTGATTTGGTTCATTAAAAGGTGGTGATACAATGCCAAAAAGTAAATATCCGAAAGATTTAACTGGATATGTTTTTAACGACCTAACTGTATTATCTTTAGACCATATATATAAAAATGGTGATACATATTGGTTATGTCGATGTAAATGTGGTAACACCAGAGTAGTAAATAGATATAATTTAACTCGTAATAAAATAACATCATGTGGTTGTCAAAATGTGCAATGGTTTAAACAAAATGAATATATAGAAACAGACGATTGTATAATTGGTTATACTAATAACACCCATCAACCGTTTTATATAGATAAAGAAGATTTTGAAAAAATAAAAGATTATGGGTGGATGGAAAATGATGACGGATATATAGTTGCTAATGGTCGTCATCGTTTTAAGACAAAATTTATACGTATACACAGGTTAATTCTTGGTATATATGATAAAAATATTATTATTGACCATGCCGATACTTGTCCAAATAATAATAGAAAAGAGAATTTACGTATAGCTACAAGATTACAAAATCAAATGAACCGTAAAGCCAATAAAAATAATAAACTTGGTGTAAAAGGTGTATATTTATCACATAATAAATATATTGCATCTATTGAAATTGATGGACAAAAAATAATTATTGGTGTATTCGATAATTTAGAAGATGCCAAGTGTGCGCGTCAAAATAAAGAGCAGGAATTGTTTGGTGAATTTGCATATAAAGCATAGATTCATTAAAATAATCGTTTTAAAAGGGGGTGATTAAATGACTAACAATTATACGCTCATTCATTTGCATTCTGACTATTCATTACTTGATTCAACTACAAAATTTGAACGATATGTAGATTGGGCAGTCGAGCATGGTCAACAGTCAATTTGCACGACTGAGCATGGTTAGTTATTTAGGGTGTTTTATATAATTGGACTTCTAAGAAAGAATATTGTGACAAAAAGGGTATTAAATATATTCATGGTGTTGAGCTGTATTTAACAGAAAAACTTTATCATACTCGTATGAAAGTTACCGAAAATAAAGATAAGACTTATCAATGGAATGAAGTAAAGCAAAAACAACGTGATAATTATCACATTATTCTTCTTGCAAAGAATTACGAAGGTGTAAAAGAAATTAACTCATTAGTAAGTATGGCTAATGACGATAATCATATGTATTATAAGCCACGTATTTCTTTTGAAGAAGCATCTAAAATTAGTGACAATGTTATTATATCAAGTGCGTGCTTAGCCAGCCCATTGTGGTCTTGGAAACGCACAGTAATGGACTATAAGGCAGAAATAGAATCTATTAAAGCGGAAATTCTACAGTGGCAATCTAATAAAGAAAAGTTTATCGCAGAACTTAATGGTGAAACAACTGTACGTAAAAAGAAACGTAAACCAGAATTGATTGAAGCTGATATTCAAAAGTGTGATGACTATCTTCACAATCTTATTATTAATACAAAACATATTTCTGCCGATATGGAAGATATTACATTTAATATTAATAATAAAGAAAAGTGGTTTACTAAACTTTTTTATCGTTATGATTATCTTGAAGTTCAACCACACGTTAATTCCAATGACCAAAAAGAATTTAATAGATGGCTGTTGAATATGTCAAAGACATATCATAAACCTATTGTGTGTGGCACTGACACACATAGTTTTGATAGTTATGCCGCTGAGTGTCGTACTATTATGCAGATTGCAAAAGGGATTGAGTTTCTTGAAGAAGATACTTTTGACCTTACCTTAAAGACATGCGATGAACTTATTCAGATGTTTAGAGAACAGGGGGTTTTATCAGAAGAAGAAATCGAAATCGCACTCAACAATACAAATGTTATTGCTGACAGTGTAGAAGATTTTGAACTTGATAAAAGTTTTAAATATCCTATTTTTGATACGCCAGAAAATGATGCTAAGACTTTTGAACAAAAATGTTGGGAAGGATTAGAAGAAAAAATCAAATGTGGTGCAATTGATATTAATAAAAAGCAAGAATATATTGATAGAATTAATGAAGAACTACGTGTTATGAATAAACTCAAAATGTGTGGTTTTATGCTATCAATGCATTATCTTGTAGGTCAATTACGTGCAGAAGGTATTCCGTTTGGATTTGGTCGTGGTAGTAACGGCGGATGTTTAACCTCATATCTAACCGATATTTCTGATATTGACGCTTTGCTTTGGGATTTGTCCTTTGAACGTTTCTGCAACGAAAACCGTGTCTCACTTCCGGATATTGATATAGACTGTTCTGATTTGGACGAACCATATATCTTACAATGTATGTCAAATACCGTTGGTAAATATAAAGTTGCTCATGTTTTTGCATTGGGCACAAATCAATCTTTAGGTGCTATTGATGATATTGGTCGTGCTTTGGCTCGTAAATGGATTAACGAAAATGGTAAAGATACTAAGGAATTGAAAATTAAAAAACGCCAATTACAACACAGCGCACTATCAAAAGAAGAACGCAAAGCACAGATTGATGGTATTAATGAACAAATTAAGTCGATTGATAAATATAATGATAAACTCGACAATCCATATTCTTTGAAACGTATTGCACAGATTAAAAAAGAGTTTGGAACAGATGAACAACAATGTCGAGAAAAGCATCAAGATATTTTTTATTATTTTGATGGTATTGTAGATGTTAAAATTAGTGCATCTATCCATCCTGCGGGTAATATATGTTCTGACCGTACATTAGATGATAATTATGGAATTATGATAAATGACGGAAAGCGCGTTATTCAACTTGATATGGATGCTGCGCACGAGGTTAATCTTGTAAAATATGACATATTAAAATTAAAGTCTGTCAAAGTACTTAAAAAAATATGTGATTATTTACATCAATCATATCCTCGTTCATATGAAGTCGATTGGCATGATAAAGATGTGTGGGATGATATTACCCAAGATAATCTTGCTATTCCACAATTTGAATCTACATTTTCTGGTCAATTAATCCATACAATGCATCCGAATAATGTAGAGGAACTTGCAATGATTAATGCGGCAATTCGTCCTGCTGGTGCAAGTTATCGTGAAGCATTAGTACATCGTCAACCACATCATAGTAAAAATCCAGAAGTAGATAAGTTTTTAAGCAGTACATTATCATTTCTAATTTTTCAAGAGAATATTATGCAATTCCTGCAAAAGTTCTGTGGGTTTTCTGGTTCAGCCAGTGATGATATTCGCCGCGCTGTAGGTGCGAAAGATAAGGCTGTTATTGAGGAAACTATTCCTAAGATTGTTGATGCTTATTGCGAACATCGTGATTTACCTCGTAAGCAAGCAGAGGAAGAAGCGCAGGAATATGTACAAGTTATTCGTGATGCAAGTTCTTATGCGTTTAATAAATCACACGCAGTTGCGTATTCAATGCTCGGATATATGTTTGCATATATGAAGCATTATCATCCTGCCGAGTTCATTTGTGCATTTCTAAATTATGCAGATAATGATGATGATGTTACGAATGGTACTAAATTAGCATTAGAGCGCGGATATAAAATTGAAGAACCAACATTTCGACACGGACGGTCTGAATATTCATTTGATAACGACAAACGTATTATTTATAAAGGCATGTCAAGTATCAAATATATGAACGAAAAATCTTCTGAGCAACTATTTTTAATTGGCAAACAACAATATGATAATTTCTTTGAAGTATTACGTTCAATCAAGAATAAAACTTCTGTCAATTCTCGTCAACTTGATTTATTAATAAAGCTAAATTTCTTTAAAGAATTTGGTAATATTAAAAAACTCATGAAATATGTAGAGCTATTTGATATGTTTAAACAGGGAGATATTTCTATTATTAATAGAGCAAAAATCAATAGTGATACAATTTGGAAAGTAGTTACACGTATTGCAGAAGTTGATAATGATATTGAAAAAGTGAATATCAAAAAGACTAAAGCAAATGGCTGTGTAGAGATTTTTAAAGAACTATCAGAATTGTTGGATTGTATGGATATTAAAGAATTTTCTTTTAAAGACCGTATTGCATGGCAGAAAGAATTTCTTGGCTATATCAATCTAACAACTGGTTTGGACGAAGATAGAAAGAAGTTATTTATTACAAGCATGCGTCCTATCATCGCCAAAAAGGGTCGTAGTGCAGGTAAGGCATGGTGTCGTATTATTACAACACATTCCCTTGGTCGTGGTATTGATGGTGAATGGTGGGTACTTGAAGGAACGTACCAGAAATATTATCGTTTTAACGAAGGTGATATTATCATTGCTGGAAAAGTACGACCAGAAAAATATCAAGATAAAAAGCAATGGTGGCTTGATAGTTATGAATTATGTATCGACTAATATAGAAAGATGAGGTATAATATATGTTAGATGGAAAGAAAGTACTTATTAATGTAGACAAACTACTTACCAATCACAACTCAGTAAAATTTAGAGAGTTTCTTAATGCTAATAGAAATACAGTGTTTACTGCTTCTCTATATGGTAAATATACACAGATGTATATTCTGAATGAAGATATATCTTCTCCTAAGTGGATGTTTTTTGAAGATGATTTAATCGAAGTAGAATCATAAGTTAATTATTGCTTGACATATAGCTCCTTTTATGGTATAATTATAATATACTATAAAAGGAGTTGTATTTTTATACAAAAGAGGTGATATTAAATGGATGAATATATCGACCGTAACGTTGCGTTTGATGCTATAATCGAACTTGCAGGGGGAGCACCGACACGCTCGGCTTATGAAGCTGTATGGAAATCAGCGCGAGTGTTGAAGAAAATTCCTACATCCGATGTTGCCCCAATAGTTTATGGGAAGTGGGTGCATCCGCACTGGGGATATAACAGCACATATTGTTATGATTGTTCTGTTTGTGGTAATGATGCAATGCACACAGAATACAAATGGACAGACAAAAAGATTTATCCTATTTGTCCGTGGTGCGGAGCGAGAATGTATAGAGGTGAAAACGATGGCTGAATATCATGTTGGGTGTGGCGCGTTTGGCATTTACGCAGGAACGCTTGAACCACGTAACAAAAGTTTGTGGAAGAATAAATCAGAAGTTACTGATGAAGCAATCGAAGCAGTTAGAGATTATATGGTTTCTGATTTACTTGGTGGATTTAGTTGTTCAAAAGCAACATCAAGTGGTTGGGAATGGAAGCTTAAAGATGGTAGATATGTGGAATTGCGTGTAACTATCAAGGATGGCGAAGCTAATGATTCAGAATAAAGAACTATATAATTATATTATAAAGTCAATTAAAGAAATTCGTAATGATATGGAAATTCTAAAAAACAGATTCAATCAAATTCAAAATGCTTTAATTCTTGCAAAGACGGATGAAGAATATTATGAATGGGTTGAAAAGAATTGTCCAGATGTAGAAGAAGGACTAAAATGGATTGAATTGTGTGAAAAGGGGAATAACAATTGAACGATACATTATATTTGATTGTTGGTAAATCTGGCTCTGGTAAAGATACAGTTATTAATAAGGTCTGTGAATTATTTAATTATACGAAAGTGATTTCTTATACAACACGACCAATGCGTACACCAGATGAAAATACGCATATTTTTGTTACTGATAAAGAGTTTAATATGGCAAAAGATATTGTAGCATATACACGATTTAATAATTATAGATATTGGGCTACACAAGAGCAGTGTGAAAATAATGATTTTTATATTATTGACCCTGCTGGTATTGATTATTTTAAGTCTCATTATCATGGAAAGAAAAAGATTATTACTATTAATATTACAGCACCGCTACATACACGATTTTTTAGAATGTTAAGTCGTGGTGATGGTTTTACATCTGCTATTAATAGACTAATAAATGACCATAAGGCATTTAAAAATATCGAAGCAGATTATGTAGTGAATAATATTAATAGTGTGATACGAGCTGCATTATATATTGTTGAAAATATTGTGAAGTACTCATAAAGGGGAATATATTGAATGAGTTATTGGACAAATAAAGAAAAAATGGCAGAGCGCGCTGTGTTACATACACAGAAGATGGAAGATAAATATCAATCCGAAATTCAAGAATGTATTAATAATACAAAATGCTTCGCAGATGAAGTATGTGATTATAAAAATAATAAACAGCTTAACAATACGATTATTATAGAAGATACTGACACTGTAAGTTCTATTTTTACTCATTACAATGAAGGTATAGTAGCGGCATTAAATTTTGCAAGTTATAAAAATGCTGGCGGTTGTTTCCTTGGTGGTAGTACTGCACAAGAAGAATGTCTTTGTCATGCTTCATATCTATATAATGTTTTAAAAGAATGCGATAGTTATTATGAATATAATAACAGACATAAGAATAATGCATTATATACAAACAGGGCACTATACACTGCAAACATTAGATTTTTCAAAAATCAAAAATCTGTTTGTTGTGATATCATTACTTGTGCTGCACCAAATTATTATGCTGCATATAAGTATCGCAGAATGAATAAAGAAAACAATTCTGTTGCACTTAAACAACGCATTAAGTTTGTACTTGATATTGCAGAATATAAGAATGTAGACACATTAATTCTTGGTGCATTTGGTTGTGGCGTATTTGGTCAAGACCCACGAGAGGTAGCAACTATTTTTAATGAAGAATTAAAAACTCATAATTTTAACAAAATTATTTTTGCTATTCCGAGTGGGCATAATGATAATTATTACTGGTTTAATGAAATTTTGAAAGGGTAATATTAATGACTAAAACATTCTGTGACGTATGTGGTAAGGAATTAACTTCACTGGAATATATGAATGTATACAAGGTTTCAATTATCAGACAACATAAAATGGGTTATGCTCCATTTACAAAAAACTATCCAGAAGTATGTGACGATTGTACAAAAAAGATTGCTAAGTTTATTGATGATATTAAAGTCGAAAATTAAAAAAGGCAAAAAATAGAGGATGTATTAATACATCCTCTATTTTATTATTTAAGGAGCTTCTCTACAAGAGCGTCTCCCCAAATATATTTATAAATATATTCGATAGTTTTATCTTCAATACCAAATTTCTCTTTTAATTCTTTTGCAAGAGTGTCATCAATTTTATCAACAACACGAGTGTTTGGAGCTTGAATTTTCGGTAAATTATCTTCATATTTTACAGAATAACCCGCAAGACCAAAATCGCGTAGTTTTACATAATTGTAGCCATCTTTAGCAATGGCGTGAACCTTACACTTCTTTCCATCAATTACAATAGTCTTTTCAGTGACCATTTCTTCATCTTCTTTCTTTGCTTCTGGTTTTGTAGGAGTAGTTGGTTTGGCAGATTCATATTTTGCATAAGGGGGTTGACCGTAGCCTAAAATTCTACTATAATAAATACTATAAGATTTCTTAGCTACACAGCCACCATTAGCAACAACACCATTTTGAGAGGAAGTGTTCCCTTCAATAGTTACAACCTTTTCAGAACTTGCACTTGATACAAGTCCAACATGACAAGCAAGACCATCAGAACCACGGAAGAAAATTACGTCACCTCGCTGTGGATTAGAAGTTTTCCATAGACCATTACGCTTAAACCAGTTCACACCATCTGGGCAATAAGCAAAATGTGGTACAACTTCTTTTTTGCCACATCCAATATAAATCATATCAGATACGAACATAGCACACCAAGGTTGAGCTTGGAAATCTTCACCAAAATACTCTTTGTACCATTTCGCAAAGATAGTATAATTATTATATCCTGCATTTGCAGTTTTAGATTCGAGCTGAGAGTTAGATGCCTTTTCAAGATAACCAACCCACTTTTCAGCTTCTTCGATAACTTTATCTCGTAAAGCCATCTTATCACCTCATTAAATATATAATTAAATAAAATTAACCCATAACAACAATTTTAATAGAATTAGATGCAATTGCTGATGCAAATGTCAGTGTAATACTATTTGTATTATTAATAGTATACTGAATCCATACATTCTGATTAGAAGATACTTGTACTGCACTTACACAAATATCAGAAGTACCCAGATTATGAGTTACAGTATATGAAGTAGAAGAACCATTGCCAATAGTGGTAGAATACTTCTGAACTCCACCAGATTGCATAGTAGTTGCTACAGGAATACCATCCACATTAAATGTAATTACTTGACCGTTTGTACCTGTGAGAGCTGTCAGTTTTCCATCTGCATTGGAAATAGCTACTGCGTTTGCAGTAATGGTATGACCATTAGCAGTTTCAGCATAGTTATTTAATTGACCCTCAAGTGTTTCAAAATGTGTAGCAGTATTAGATGATAGAGCTTGTAGTTCACTATCCCTTGCACATAGTACATATCCATCTGTTTCTGTAGTATCACCAATTGCTAACTTTTTCTTATCAGTAATATAACAAGGTTCACCTGTTTTAAGAGTACCTTGACTAAGTTTAGTTAAAATAGCACGAAGAAATTGTAGATGATGTTTAATCGCCATAATTTCCTCCTTTCCAATGTATTATCTGTTATAATGCATTATTATAAAATCCGTAAAGTTAATAAATTATTCAATATTATATTTTTTAAACAAGTGCTTTTGTGGTGCAAACTCTTTATAATATTCTTTTTCTGCATGAAGTCGAGCACAAATAGCATCATTAATATTATCAAAACGACCTAATGATATTTTATGTTTGTTATAAGAAATATATGCATCCCACGTATTTCTCTCCTTATTAAATGATACGCCAGTGACACCACTTGTATTATCACATCGAATACCTTTGTTTTGATTGTTTTGTGTCCTTGTAGCTAATCTTAGTTCTGATTTGCGATTGTCATTACGATGCCCATGAATATGGTCTATCATAAATTCTTCCGAATGAGGGAAAACTAAGTCTTGCATACTAAAGAAAACAGACCCTTGTTTGTAAACTGCATATCCAAGTCGTTCATACCAAGCGTAGTCTTTAATTAAATCGTAATCTTCGAGGTCAAAATAAAATGGAGTACCTTTCGCCGTATAGCAGATTCCATATTCGCCAGATAAATCATATGTATTATTATTCCTATGTTCTCCACATGATAATACTTCACCTAAACGCAATGCTTGTCCATTAATTGTTTTAATTTTTCCACATAAACAACATTTACAAACCCACAGTGTTTGATTTTTTACATGTTCATCACTTCGATATAAAACCTCAATATGGCTATTAGGAACACCATGTTCCCACATTTTCCATCCAGTCATATCATATTTAAGTTTACCCATTTAAATCTTCTCCTTGCCTAAGAAAATATATAATAAAGTAAATACATGGGTGTAAGGCAAGTACACCCATTTATTTTAAATGGTAAGTTTGCAACCTTACCAACCTTTAACACAATTTATTTACAACTTAAAATTGTATGTTATACTTAGAGTAACTCACCACAGTCGATATCTAGAACAGATAGAGCACCATCAGCACCAACGCCAATTTCAGTAGAACCCTTAACAGCACCAGCAGTGGTAGCAGAAGCAACAGCCATCTTGATACCAGAAGCATCAACAGATAGACCGTTAGCTGCAACAACCTTTGCAGATACAGTGTTGTTCTCGATGGAGATGCCATTACCAGCAGCCATAGAAGAAGGAGTAGCTACGAATAGACCATCAGCACCAAGAGTTAAAGCGTTACCCTCTGCTGCGGAGATACCAACCTTAACGGTAGGAGCAGTAGCAGTAGTAGCATCAACAACAATGGACTTATCAGCAGCAGTTACAGAAGCAACCTTCTTGTCAGCTTCTGTTTTTGCAGCAGCAGCAGCGTCTACACCCTTTTGAGCCAGAGCACGAGCACCGTAAACGGTGATAGCAGTATCAGCGTCAGCGTCAGTACCCTTAACAGCAGCAGCAGCGGTAGTAGCAGCATTATCTGCATGGTCGTTTAGAGACTTAACAGTTGTATAAGCAGCATCTTGTAGACCATGTACAGCAACAGCAGTGCCCTTTACAGAGATAGTGCCATTCTCAGTACCCTCGATAATATCAGCAGCCTGTACAGCGGAATCAGCCTTACCAAGAGAGGTCTGAACATCAACAGCAAGCTTTGCCTTGGTTACAGTACCATCAGTAATAGTAGCAGTTACCTTATGGTCAGCAGATACATCAATAACAACCATATCGCCAGTCTTAGAACCAGAAGTTACGTACTCGATTAGGTCAGCAACATTGATGTAAATCTTATCCTCGGTAGCATTAGCAAGAGTTAGAACGAGGAAAGTACCAGTGTGGGTCTCGTCTGGATTGGTAGCAACTTCACCAGACTTAACTACCATATCCTTTGGAATGTTGATAGAAGCACCAACAACTTCGCCGCCCTTGGTTAGATTGTAAACAGCAGCGTAATCGCCAGAGTCAGCAGCCTTAACAATAGAGTACTCAGCAGCAGAAGGAATAACAACCTTTAGACCAGCTTCGCCAAGCTTGATAGCATTAGTAGCGTCTGGGTCGAGCTTTACGCCAACAGTCTTAGCAGTAGCAGTGCCAGCTACAGTTACAGAGTTGTCAGCAGCTTCAAGAGTGTTTACAACTGCATCCTTAACAGCCTTTGCAGCATCGTCTGCGTGCTTGTTAAGATTTGCAACAGTCTCATAAGCTGCATCCTTTAGACCATGAACATTAACGTCCTTACCATCTACAGAGATAGTACCGTTAGCAGTACCCTCAGTTACAGCCTGTACAGCAGTGCCAGCTTTAGCGATAGCATCCTTTAGGTCAGCATCAAGCTTGTCGTTGGTAATTGCACCATCGTTGATGGTTACGTTTAGAGCAACATCACCAGTACCATCAAATGCTACAGCAGGAGCAGTTACTTCGCCAGTAGCAGATACGTTACGAGCGTTAGCAAGCTTTGTAGCGGCATCCGCACTTGCAGCAGTGTCAGCAGTATCAGCATGACCAGCACGTGCAGCAACAGCAGTACCAGCCTGACCGTCAACACCTACGAATAGCTTACCCTTTTCGTCCTCGGAAAGTAGTACTGCAAGTTCGCCAGCCTTTAGAGTAGCAGCAGTAATCTTAGCAAGTTCGGAAGCACGCTTTTGTTGAATAGTAGCCATAATACATTTCTCCTTTTAAATAAATATAAGCTTATAATTAGTTAATATTTCCAGCATCAATATTGTCAGACCAACCGATAGAACCATCACTGTTTACAACAAGTACTTTTCCTGCTTCTGCTACAGTTGTAGTTGGTACACCATTTGCTTTCACAGAATCATCTACATACTTCTTTGTAGCTGCATGAGTGTCCTTGGTAGGTTCTCCTACATTGATGTTAGTTAGTGTAGTTTGTGAATCAGCCTTTGTAAAACTAATTTCATTATTTGTGTCACTGGCAATTGTACCAGCATCCTTGATATGAACAGATTTAGCATTATTAATACTATTATCATTCATATCTAAATCACCATTCATGGTGTCGCCATTTTTATTAATAGCATTATCTAATTTTGTTTTATCTTCATTGGTGAAACGTTTAGTGTCAACACCATCTGGAATATCGTCAGTAGTTAGCTGTACAGCACCAGTTTTGCCATTAACACTAATTACACCAGAAGAACTACCATTAATAGCAGTAAATGTATAAGTTCCACTGGAATCTACATTTATCATATATGGCATATAAATACCATTCTTAGAAATTGAAATAATTTCGCCAACTGGTTTATTGACCATTTGATTGAGCCATTCGGTAGCCTTTTGCTCTGTTTCAAACTTACGAACAGATGAAGATACTTTAACCTGTTGACTATCTTTATTAATAATAACCAGATTACCATATTCACCATCCGTACTATCAAGAACAAGTACCATATCACCAGAATCAATTCTGCCTTTTTGTAAAGCACTTGCAATTTTAGTTTCGTCAGTTGTATACGCAAGAGCAAATGTCATATTATTATTCATACCAATAACCACCTCCTTTTATTAATCTAAGTCCAAATCTTGAACTTCATTTATCTGAATATCATCACCAATTGGTTTGTTGTCAGAAGTTAATTGAATCTTCTGGTCTTTACTTAGTGTGATATTATCAGCTTTAGCATTAATTTTATCAACAAGTTTCTCAATTACAGAACCATAATTAACAACTTGAATGCTTTCTAATATATCGAAGTAGCTATTAGAACTTCTCATAACATTGGCATCTTCATTTGTATAAAAAACAAGCCAAAATTTTAGTCGTCCATATAATACAGTAATATCGTCAGTGATAATCCAGTGATATAAATTATAATCATCGTAATCATTATCATCATCCAATGTAGGCTGTACATAGCTTGTTACCCCATTTGGTAACATATATTCAATACGTATATTAAAATTTGACATGTTGTTATTATTTAATACTTTTGGAATGAAAATATCAATGGTTGTAGTTTCATTTTCACCTTGATAAATCGGGGTGCTTTTTGTTGTGAGCAGTGTTTTATCTTCACAAAGTCGAAGTACATACATAAGTTTAACACCTCGTTAATAGATATTAACCAACACTGTCGTTTTTATTATTAACATTGATATTGGTAAGACCCAAAATTTTAATTAAATTTTGAACAGCTTTACCCATATATAGAATAATAGCAGAGTTCATAATCAAATCTGGGGTAACTCCAATTGAAGAAAGGTCTGTAGAATCAAATGCGTATGCAATACCCATAAACGCACAGGCAATAATTGCGGCTTTGATAATACCATTAATCAAAATCTTCCAATCAAAATTACATTTATCAATGCTTAGATTATTGTATAATCCAAGCAGAACATTAATAACAATAGCAACTGCAAGTGTTGGTAGTAGATGTGTAATATTTGTCAACATAATATCACTCCTTGCAAATTCTTTCGAGAATTACACATAGTTCTTCTCTGGTTATATTTGTTTTTGGATTTATTTTATTATTAGAACCCTTAATATAACCTTTTTCAATGCAGTAACGAACTGCATCAACAGCCCAACCAGAGATTTCATTTTTATCTGAAAACCCATCGAGAATATCTTTTTCTGGTTCTGGATTTGGTTTTGGCTCTGGTTCTGGACTGGGTGTCGGCGTTGGTTCTGGTTTAACAGGTGTAGTATTATTAATAGGTTCTACATATTCAATATAATCAGCAGAGCAATAATAATAGTACATCACTTCTCCATTATCAAATCCAAAAGAGAATTTTGCCCATCCATTAGAAATCTCATGTACAACGATAATATCACCATTGTGCATTGTTGTCAGAATTTGACCATTAGGTGTATCGCGTACATTAAGAGATGTTTTTACAACTACTTTATATTTAGCTGGTAGTGTTTGTTGTGGTTTGGTATCGTCTTTAAGACGTACCCAAACAAAATTATCAACAGGTCTATTTTCAGAAGGATTGTTTGCGACCTTACCATTAACCATTGTTCGTACAGAACCGCCACCATCAAGGTTGAATGCATATTTTACACCAAGTTCAAGAAGAAGTGTTTGAACAACATCAAACTTTACCTTGGCATCTACCGTCATAATATAAATATAGTTGTCATCATATGCTACTACTTGACGTTTCGCTCCATAATTAATAGATGTTGCATTGCCCCAAGTAGAGCTGTCTGTTTTCTTATAATTATCAATGAGTAGAGGATATGCAGTCATAAAATCCCACCATTGACGTTCCTTATCAACACCTTTAACAAAATGTGTTTTATCATCAGATGTAACACCAAAACCTACAAAATTATTTTGATAATTTTGCTCTTTACTATCATCTACGAATGACAGGATGTTCTTTCCATTAGACATATTGAACAAGCCACCATTGATTAAAATGTGTGGCTTTTTAGTTTGTCTATTGTAAAAAGACTGCATGGTTTCTGTTGGTTGATTACCTTGAGACATTCCAACCTCGTCAATATCATCATAGCTGATTTTCTCTACTAATGCTGAATAATCCTTTGCATATAGCTGAGAAAACTTTCTATCATCTGTACGAGGTTTCGATTGAGTGAAATAAGTAAACATAGGGGTTTCTCCACCACCTTGAGCATAGTTTGAAATCACAATTTTTTCTGGTGAGGGCAGTCTTACAGCACCCCAACCAGTTTTAGAATCAAACCCTTCATCTTTAAGGTCTGTGGTGTTGTCTTTAAAGAACTGATACATGCCTTTCTGAGTTAGTGGCTTACCAGTCTTATCAATAAAGAAGTCATCAACAAGACAAGACATACCACACAACCACGGTGTAGAGAATGATGTACCAGAATGCGAACAGCCACTATCAGTAGCTTTAGTTGCTTCTGGATAAGTATAAATCATAGAAGGAGCAGAGAAATCTACATATTCAGATACAGAAGAATATCCTGCTGGTACTACATCTCCGTTGACCATAAGAGTGTAAGCAGCTACGCCAAATACTTCATCAATAACCATAATGGGATTGAATGTATCTGTATCATCGTTGCCAGCAGCCCAAAATTGTTTAAATTCTGGATGGTCTTGCAACCACTTCTTCATATCATTAAGCCAGTTAGTATTATTATTAGTTGTAAGAGAAGTAAACATATTAGTAATGTGCTCTTTCTCAATAATATCAACGGACTTACTAAGGAACTTATTTTCATAAGAACCATTACTATAATATCTGCCACCTGTAGATTCAAGCATATATAGCTGTGCTTTTGGAGCTACTTGAAAGAATGTACAACACGTACGGACTGCATGAGTACCAGAATAACCTACATCAGCAATTCCAAGAGGGTCATGAACTTGTCCTGCTGGGTCATACTTCATATTCCAGCTCTCACCAGATGCAGCTTTTACACGCTCTCCATAATAACCAGCGGCATGGAACTTATCAACGCCAGTGTATTTTCTATGTCTATTATTATCATTTAATAGAACATTGGTCATTATATCATTCCTTCCTTTGGGTGAATAAATAATAATGTGGCATTTGTTCGTTAAACATCAAATATCTTAGATAGTCATCGACAATAATACATACAATAGAAAGTAGTATCCATAATAGACTAAATGGTAAACAGACTTGACCAAGAATATTAAGTGGCATATTAGAATAATCCCATACATTCCATCCAAGCCATATATTAACAACACAACCTGTAACAAATTCTAAGACAGTTACAATACATGCTCCAATAACACCTTGCTTTGCAAGTGACATTTCCCAAGGAAATAAATTGTTAATTGAACCTATGAGCAATCCACATAACCCGCCTAATAAAATCATGCTAAAATTGCTACGACCTCTAAAAATAATTTCCAACGAACAATATGTTGAACCAAAAATCCACCAAAGTATAAAATACTTTAGAATGGATTTTTTATACGTTGCCATAATTAACCTCTACTGCAAGAACAGCTTCTACGGTAGCACAGTCCTTAATTTCAATTTCCTTTGCCTGTTGATAAGAAACAAGTGGCTTAACATAAGCTGCAATCTGTAGAGCAAGAGCAGTGATTTGCTCAATAGTCATCTCTACACATTCCTCACCAGTGGTATTCCAAGTTAGCTTATAATCCTGACCAGCAGAGGTAGCAAGCTGATAAGTAGCAATCTCATTGGCAAGTAGTGACTGCTTCTCAAAAGTTACAGAATACTTCTTACCGTCAGCGGTCTCATAAGGATGTGCTGACAGGTAATCAGATAGACCAGACTTGGTTTTAGTAATCTGTACAGTCTTAATACCAGCAAGAGCATTATCTTCGCCAGCGAGTTCAATAAACTCATCAGTAGTGATATAAGATTTGAGCAAAGCCTTGCAAAGCATATCAAGAGTTACAAGACCGTTAGCCTGTAGTTCTTTGATATTATAGAAAAAATTGGTATCAGCCATAAAAAATTTACAACTCCTTTCGGAAACTATTGACTTTGTTTGATGATGGTAGTACAATAATACCACAGTCAAACAAGATTTACAAAATTAAATATGAAAGGTTGAAAAACAAAATGTCTAACAACACTAACAAAAGCAACAAAAACAAGCAGATTTACGGTTACTGCCGTGTATCTACTAAGGAACAAAATCTCGACCGTCAGCTCATTGCTATGAGAGAAGAAGGTGTTCCAGAAGAAAATATCTTCTCTGACAAGAAGTCTGGTAAAGACTTTAACAGAACAGAGTGGAAGAAGTTGTATAACAAACTTCGTGCTGGTGATACTCTTATTATTATGAGTATTGATAGACTTGGCAGAGATTATGATGCAATTGGTAGAACGTGGAAACGTCTTACCAATACTAAGAAAGTAAATATTAAAGTATTGGACATGCCGATTCTGAATACTACTAATAATACTCTCGTAGATAAACTTCTGTCTGATATTATTCTACAGCTACTTGCATATGTAGCACAGACAGAACGTGATAATCTTCTTAAACGTCAGGCACAGGGTATTGCTGCTGCAAAGGCTCGTGGCGTACACTTTGGTAGACCAGAAGTAAATGTACCAAAGGACTTTAAGAAAATTGTCAGAGATTGGGAAGATAAAAAGATTAGTTATACCGAAGCAGTAGAACTGTCTGGTCTGAGTACCAGAACATTCTACCGTAAGGCAGAACAATATAAGCGTAAAATTTGATAGATTATTAATAGATAATGCACTCGAAAGGGTGCATTATTTTTTTATTAATAAAAAAATAATTGTCAAAATTATTATGGTAAATCTTGCCTAACGGCAAATTGTTATCGTGGAATAATGAAATGTATTTAAACAATTCACAGATACTCACCTACAATACTATACCATCTCCGCACTTTAAATTGATACAGGTTGTATCTCAATTTACGTCAATAACAGAATATTTGTCATCATATCACTTATCATTTGCATTAAGTGATTATGCGTATATTATTGTATCATGTGATACAACTTCTGACAGGCACGCAAGAATAGGATTTAATAAAGATGATTTATGTGGATTAGTGTCTCCACAAATGGATGGAACATGGACTATGAGTGTAGCTTTTATTATATACCAAGTTAATCAAATATATTATACAAATATTATATCAGGATATTATAATGATTTGAGCGGTGGAGAAAGACAAACTGCGCCAATTACAGATATAAATACTATGTATACTCAAAATACACGTAACAGTACGTTAAGAATATATGTTGCCTAACGGCAAAATTATATTTGATAATAATAATATGTATATTAATAATACATTGACAGAAATTGCCAAAGCAAGCAAATTAAATTCTAATGCTTTTAAATTACTATATACATCAACAGATATAAATGCTATTCAAACTGGCGTTGATTTAGATATAACATATGCAGAGATATACGCGCTTTATGCCATATTTAATCTTACTGTATCTACAACAAGAAACGTACTCATTGAAGCATCTCCACGTATAGCTATGCTGTCATCATGGGCATCATATGTGTATGAAAACGGTTCAACATTTATGGGATTTGGTATACGTATTACGGACACTTACGCTGTATTATTTGATATGGTGTCAAATTCAACAAGCAATATTAAATTATCACATTTTACATCTACAGATAAAGTGAAAGTGCAACTGTCTGTTCCAGTAACAGTAACATCATTATCATGCTCTGTATATTATATTCCTTGGTTTGCCTGATAGCAAATTTGTTTCATATAATAATAGTTTGTATTATAATGATAATGGTAATAGACTAAAACTACCAACAAAGGAAGAAATTACATTGTGGAACACGGTTGGTAATATTTCACATATACGTCAAACATTTACCATCAACATACCACAACAAATAACCAGTTACTCAACTACAAAATTTTATATTTGCCCACAAACTCTTGATTATATTGGTTGGTGTGTATATTTTTCGATGCAATATAGATGGTATGGTACAGTTACTGTATCTGGTAACAGCACCAGTTGTTCAGCTACCGCTTCAATTTTACAAGACGGTGACTATAGCCAAATAAGAATATATTCTGCGGATATTGATTCTGATATTTCACATAAAATAGAACATGGCGTGACCATAGGATATATAAAATCTAATTATGGAGATTCATTAAAACAACTAGATTCAACTTCGATAGCCCCAACTCGTACTCCATTTAACAATAAGCCATTATTTGCAATGACATTTTATAGTACTTCGTCTGGATATGAAGTTAAACATAATATAAACTGTGATATAACAATTGATTATTTAACAGTGTTAAATATTGCCTAACGGCAAAGTAATAGAATTTGACGGATGTTTATTTATTAATCAGAATAATAAAATTTTAAAATTGGCTACACTGTCCGACACTACTGCACCTTTACATATTAAACAAGGTACATATACATATTCAACACAGTCTTTTACACAGCAAACTAATAGAATACTTAAAGTAATAGTTTCCCCATTATTTTCAATTTCTGTAGATAATTGTGTTATGTATACATATTCTATTATTAATATACAAGGAAAAATTGTATTGCAACCCACGGGAGATTCTTCTTCATACTATTTTTATGTTAGAGACGACCCTTCATCAAGTTCATCTATATTTTCATTTAGCGTGCCGTCAAATACATATTCAACATATACAATTGATGTTAATGATAATAACGAATTGCCTACATTAAATACTGATTCTATGAGTATAAGAACAATAGGATTAACATCTGATACATTATATGTAACTTGTAGCAGTAATGTCATTAGTTGGATAAAAATTTTTAATCTAACATTTACAGTTAAATATGTATTATTTTATCTTGCCTGATGGCAAAATACTTAGATGGCATAATGATGGTTATATGTATGTTGGGAATAACAATAAGCCATTGGTAAAGCTTGCTAATTATACAGACGTTTCTGGATTATATGTAGCATCTGGTACATATACTGTGACAGCAAACATTCCATATAGTACATACACCGAAATGTCGTTTAATATAAATGCATCATTCAATCAATCATACCAAAATGTATTATTTTTCTCTAATAATTATATATCATTTACATATGATATGCAATATAATATTAGTAGACAAGCGAATTATGATTATATTATACGTATTAATAATAATAACAACGAAATTACAAGATATACAGTACCAAGAATGACTGTATCAGGAGAATATACACAACGAGATACACTTACAGGCATCTCTACGTTAAATTTTACAAATAATAACACAATTAACATATCGAATCCGTATACACAATTACAATTAAATATATCGTCTAACAGTTTTTTACAAGTGACAATGTGTAATCTCGATATACAATTTCAATATATTGTAGTTGGCATTGCCTGATGGCAAAATATTAATGTATCAAAATAATCTATATACATCGTCATTGTTTAAAGTGTTAATGTCAAAATTTAATCTACAGGGCGGTCATGTATTTTTTAATTATATTGCACACACTGGAAATGAGTTGGTGATAAATCTTGGGTTCATACCGTCATTAATGATATTAGGAAAGACGTATAATAATAATACGTCGGGTGTTTTCGCTTATATCAAAGACTGTAAAGAATATTTTTATGGTAATTATACTATGCCATATCAATTAGACTTTAATACAAATATATTAACCTTACAAACTGTTATGTCATATGGAGATTGGTACGGTGATATATATGGTGTAGCGTTTGCCTAACGGCAAATTAGCATTATATAACAATATATGGTATTATAATAATTTAGTATCTTTAGCAACTGCGTCAAGTGTACAAATTGTTGATAATAAATCTGTTATTATAGGTTCTTATAGTGGAAATAATGATAAGACATATACGTATGGATATGAAAGTCCAAGTATACAATCTATTAATATAGGATTTAAACCATCATGGATTTTTGTATGTGCAACTAATACATTTCCTGTCGTAATAAGATATTCAGAACTGTATTTTGGTTGTAGTGATATACATTCATCAATTTTTTCATTGAAATTATCAAACAATGGATTTGATGTATATAATGTAGAATATTCCGATACATTTTGTCGTTTGAATTATCGTGACACTGTTTATTCGTATATTTGTTTTAGATAAGATTGTTCAACAATAAAATCATAAATTAGGAACAATTTAACTATAGAAGGAGGTGTTGCACATGAGTGCAATCGTAGAAAAAAATCATGGTTGGATGGAGTATCAATCTCACCGTGTTTATCCAGAAGTGTGGAACGAAGATGACACTGAACGAGATACTCACTGGGTAGCTGTTCCACCAGAATTTGAACATGATATTGTTCAGAACGCTCCATATATTGAAATTACATGGGACGAAACAGATACTGACAAGATTGTAGGAGTAAAGATTTTACCTCGTCCAGAACCTACTCCACAGCCTTATCAGCCCAGTTATAATGATAAATTACTACTTGCTTCTATTAGTTGATTAAAGTAAAATACACACCTCTCTCTATGTATTAATAAGTAAAATGGTATTCGTAAAAATATTACTTTTTGGCAAAAAGATTTGTTGCGTTTTACGCTCATTTTGACTAACCAGTTCGTTTAAACGTCCAAAAAGTTGCAAAAACTTAAAATTTTTTGACATTATTTTCCAGCACATTATCAAAATGGGGTCTTGCCATATCATTTTTGCCTGATTCGCCCGACCATTAATAGCACTTACAGTTATGTAATTTGATTACGTAACAATAAATATATCCTATTAATAGTGTAAAAGTGATTCTGTAAGAGGTCACTTTAGTATGATAAAGTTTTGCCACTTGTCAAATCCAAATATTTGAAAATATAGTAGAAATTACCAGATTGGACATTCTTTTTTATCAATACAACTAAGTAAATATTCAAGTCGTTCAATAGGTAAGTCAGAAACAAAATCATCCCATACCCACATATACCCTGTATAAAATTCTTCAAGGTGTCCATATTTACGCCAAATATTTCCATCATCAAGTAAATGTTCGGTAGTATCAGCAGGAGCTATGCTATTCAGTTTAGCTGCCAGCTCCTGCCTACGAATTTCTTCATCTGGATTATTTTCATCATAACCCCAAAAATAATCAATGCAATTTTGACTTGTGATAGCACAAATAATCTCATGGTTATCTGTAACGAGGAAGTTATCAAAATTGTCAAGAATAGTTCCGTATGTAATATTAACTTGACCACAAATTGCTTGACCCTTAAAACGCTTTTTACAAATATACTGTTTATAAACCATTGTTTACCCTCACATAATATTAGTTAGAATTAGTCGATTGATTTCATCTTTAGACTGAAATACCAGTTGACCATCATCTTCTTCAATCAACATAACAGTATCTTTATCTTCATCGTGAGCAAGACCAAGAATATTATATAGAGTATCTTTATAATTGATATATGATGCATTCTTCTCATCGGTGAGAACATATACATCTCCTGCTTTGAGTACATAGACTGGATTTTTCACACATCCAATCATCTTAGAATCTTTATATATTTTATACATTAATTTTCCCTCTCTCTTAAAAATAATGCGTAATATAATCTTTTTATCTTTAATATGCGAATATGGTCATTATGAGGTTTAAAATATGCTACTTGACTTTGTACATAATCTTTTACTTGGCGTAGCGTCATTTCACCATTGTCATACTTAGTCTTGAATGACTTTAATTTATGACGCGCACGCTTAACACTATCTCGTGCAGCATGAGTAACAATTTTACCATTTTCACATAATGTATATTTAGCTTTACAATATTTAAATGATTTAGTTAAAGGAATAATCTTACTTTTATTTTTACTAATATTTAGACCTAATTCAGTTATTTTTTCTTCAAATTTATTTAATAGAAAATGTGCGCGTTCTTTGGTTTCTGCAATCATATAGAAATCGTCCATATAATGTGCATATCCTTTAATACCTAATTGACACTTAAAATATGTATCAATCGCAGTTGGTAATGACACCATCTCTAATTGTAATGTTTCAATACCAAGTGGCATACCTGTATCAGTTGGTAATATATCTATTAAATAATCAGCAAATTTAACTATTTCTTCATTAGTAAAATATATTTTATGTCTATCGCGTATCTTTTCACGCGGAGCAGTAGGAAAGAATTGCTTTAAATCAATTAGCACAATATATCCATTGCGACCATGTTTTTTATAATGAGCACGTAAATGTTTCTTTAATCTTTGCTGTGAAAAGTGTAACCCTTTTCCACGTTGACTTGCCCCATTATCATGTATCATATATGGCGTATATATTGTATTGAAAACATTATTACTAAATGTTTTGTGGATTTGTCTATCTGAAATATGTGGTGCATCAATAGGTCTGATTTTACCTCTTTCAGCCAACATAAAATGTACACATTTTTTCTGTATCCATGTGTCGTTTAATACTGCGTGTTTACGTGTAGCAGTACCAGATAATAAATGTAAACGAAAAGTTTGTACACTTTGTTTCCACATAACATTTTTACAACACTGTAATCCATAATAAAACATATCATGATAACTAAAAATGTTTTCTAAATTACCAATTTGTTCATTGCGAATGAGTTTATTATTTAACCTTTTTATTTTTCTTCGCATATACCTACGTTGATGACGTTCAATACTTGTCATATAAAAAATTTATTCTCCTTTAATATAGTAATTTTGTGTGCAAGCTAACTACATGATATCTGTACATGAAACAGAATAATGCACTCTTTTCTGCCATGCAAGAAGCGTCCGTACAGATATATTTAAAGGAACTTTTGTATATATTACTACGAATATATACTGGAAACTGTTCTCCTTTCACACAGGTCTGGTTCACTTACGCTACTACTTGTAACCCATCATTTTTGTTATAAAAACTTGTGAAATCACAGGCGAAACTCCATTAGAATTATTGGCATTGTTATTGTTGGAGTTGCCGTTGTTGTTGACATTACAGAAATTGTTGCTGTTGTTGTAATTAGGTGAACGTAACCACCAATTGACAAAACAACAGTAAACAACAACGCCGACAATTTAACAGAACAGCACCGATTTTTATATTACAAGAATTATTTTCGTTTCCTATCGCTTTCCATTACAGCAGTAATTAAATTCTTCTCTTTGTCAATTAATACTCCTAATTTATCAGCCATTTTTGAGATTTTCTCTTTAGCTGTCGAAGCGGAGATTTCTTTCTCAAAGCATCCTTGAGGATTACGATTCATAAGTTCATAACATGTTGTTAAGCGCACATCTAATGCCATTAATGATGCGCGTGCATTCAATAGCATTTCTTTACGAATACGTTTATTATCTTCACCAGATGGATAAATATGATTAGCCTTTTCACAGAGGTCTAATACCTCACCAGCCAAATCTGCAATTCTATTAGCAATTAGTCTGCTATATTTAGCTGACAGCTTGGTTAAAAATGTCAATGTTTCTATATAAATATCCTTGGCTGTATTAATATACTCTGTACGAGAAGTTGTTCTTTTACTCTGTAATACGGACATAATACACTCCTTTAAATTCATTAATAGTAGTAAGCACACTCACCTTTCGGTGGTGTGGATTAGTTGATTTGCTAAGTAAAATAAGTATAATTTAAGTATAATTTCGACCTCGATTAGACGAAAAGCACAGGCGAAACTCCATAAGAACAATAGGCAGCGGTACTGGCGGCGGTGCCGTAGTTGGTGACAATACAGAAAAGGTTGCTGTTGTTGTAAAAAGGTGAACGTAACCACCAACTGACAGCGGAAGTTTGTGTACCAGCACTATTGAAAATCTTGGAATTTCCTGCTTTATAATAGTCATATTGAGCCTGATAATTTTGTTCTGCTGAGTTGGCATAACTACGACTGCCAAACACTTCAAATTCTGCAAGCAGTGGTAAATATTCTGTAGTTGCAGTAACATATGACGAATTATCGCTACCGCCACCAGTATTGTCTGTATATTTAGTACATGATTTCATAACTGCTCTAAGGTCTGATGGGAGTACAGACATAAAAGTATTACTACCAGTAGTAGAAGGAGCAGTACCACTATGTAGGATTGTATTCTTCATTTGTGTTGCGTTCCAGCCGCCATTATTTGTCTGGCTACTATTCATTGAAAAATATCCAGTAGAACTTACACCATTACTGTATAGACCATCACAAAACGCAATAGGATTACCAGAAATATTTTTACCAATCTGAATATGAATACGATTTGTACCTTCTCTTGTGCTATTATGATTAATACCAATAATAAATGCTTGCACATCTTGATTAACCATTAATGTTCCAATCGTACCTTGTAGATGAATAGTTTTTGTAGCTCCTGCATTCCATACATTTGCTGCAATGCCTTTTTGAGATACAGCAGAGATTTGCCCCCATGTATTCGCGTTGAAATCAGCAAAATATTCTTTAAAAATAACAGAAGAATATCCATAATATTGAGCTGATGTAACTTGTATAGTAACACCATTACAAGTAAGATTAAATGTAGTTTCCAATTCTGATACTGTAATTTCTGTATAATTATTAGATGGTACAACGCCTGTTAGTGTAGTAGTTCCACCTGTCAGTGTCCAAGTTTTACCTTGAAACATATTATCGAATGTAACCTTAAATGTAAATCCTACAGTGATACTTGCTTGACCACTTGTATTACCAGAATACATTAGGCTATTATAGAAAAGTATCTTGCCACTAGGCAAACTATCTGGCAAGGATTCTCCCGTCCAAACTTCGGGTAGTCCGTTCTGTAAATATTGTTGAATATTCGCAAACTTACCGTTTAGGTCGGTTGCGACTTGACTGGCTGGTTCACCGTTCGTGATGTTCATGTTATATGTACCGCCAGAGGTAATATCAATGTTGCTTGTAAAAGCAGCCATTCTCATCATTCCTTTCTTAATGAGTTTTGATATTAAATAAAAGGGTGTACTTATTAATACACCCTGTTTATTAGAATTAAATACTATTTATTATCCGTTACCCTCTAAAGCCTTGACACGTGCTTCAAGTGTGGTATAATTATCATTGAGCTGAGTAATATTATTTTGAAGCGCAACTATCTGCTCTGCAATTTTGTCAATAAATGCAGAAGGTTGTCCTTGAATAGCAATTACAAAACCACCAGTAATATTATCACCGCCAGTTGTAAGTACATAAGCACCTTGACCATGCACAGGAGTATACCCCGATACATTGCGAAACGTCATATACTTTTTACCCGAACCTACATCTTGCGGAAACTGCACTTTCACCTTTCCGTCAGATTCAACACTATCCACTACAACTGTATAGATATAGGGGATGTTATGCTTGACTTTTAAATTTCTATCTGATATAATACCTATAGCAGAATTAAGTTCATCTAACTCTTGTGGTGTCATATGCTCATCTCCTTACTTACCACCACCACTTGAACCACTTCCACCAGAACCTGAACTACCACCGCTTGAGCCACTACCAGAGCCAGAACCACTTGTCGTGTCTTTGATGCTACCTTCTTTAAACTCGTAATATGGTAAACTACTGATATTAGAAGCAGTAATACTCATTTTGGAAGATGTGTCTAATGGGATTGTGAGTGATTGAATAATAAATCTTTGTTTATTAAATTTATAATAATCATCTGTAACTGTAATTACTCTGTTTACATCAAGGTGTGGAAGTAACGGACAACTAAAATCCATTGTTTCTTGCATAATAGACTTTTGATTGAGCGTATATTCCGCATAATCCTTTGCTCTATCATTGTTATATACAGATGTAGATTCTTCATAATAAGCCTTACGTCCAATATTCTCAATAGATACTTTAGAAATAGGATTATGATTTTCAGCAGTATATGTATAAGTTACAGTGTTATCACTATTATTACCAACAATTGTAACACTATTAATAATATCAACAGTGTTCAATGTTAGTTTTGGTTCAAGATATTCCGAAGAATCTTCGTGAAAGTCCCATATAGAATCAGCAGAACCATAACTCATATCCAGAGTACCATTGTCGAAACGCATATGACCATCAGTGTCATAATAGGTATCAGAACCCATAACGTTACCCATTTCAATAAATACATCTGCAAGATATGAAGCTGGGGCTTTTTCCATCTCATAAGGGAATTTTTGGTCAAGCAAAGATACATCAATTAGAGGTGGTATAGCATCAATTACCATACCATTACCAAGGTCAAGCATTAAAGTATCTTTAATTGCTTCTGGAATAGGAGTATTTTCTTTGATTACGTGCGCAACAGTAATTTGGTTATATCCTGTCTCAGAACCTAAGAAACCATATTTATCAACACCTTCAAGTGTAATACTATTTGTTTCTCTATCAATTGAAGGATTTGTAACACAAAATACTCCTTGCGAGAACCAATAAATATCTCCTGTATAAATATCTTGTAATCCAATATATAATTTAAATTTTCTATTTAACCAAATAGGAGCATCAACAGATGGAATAAATTCTCCTTCTGTATCAACAAGAGTAAATGAACAAGTTCGTCTAACACCTTGTTGGTAATTCACTGAAATAGAACCACTATTTTCAGAAGATAAATATCCTGTAATGTCGTTTAAAGTATTCTCGTAATGGTCAAGTAAATCTACTTTAAACATTGGATAAATTTCATCTCTTGACGCAATCTCGGCATACTTTGTATTGTATACATTATAGAACTCCATCTTTATTCGTCACTTCCTTGGTTAATTACAGAGACTCCATCTAATGTACCAACCTCTGTAAATGTCCATGTAATTGTGGTTGGATAAACTTGACTATAATCATCAATTTTACCACTATTTGCATCAATCTGAGCACGCCACATATGACCCTTTAGGTCACGGATTAGCACTTCAACACCACTTGCAATTAGTGCGTTCCAGTCATCGAACATTGAAGCTGGTTCATTATAAATATATTTATTATTTCTATATGGTGAATACTCTGCAAAATTATTTACAATAACTTTATTATTGTATACTTTGTTTTCTTGCATAGTAGTTAAATACGTTGTTAAACCACCAGAAATATAATTTCGTTTTTGTACTGAGAATTTAGGATAACGTGACAATCCTTCAAACTTAGTTTTAAGAATGTTTTGTGTTAAATCTTGTGCTTCAAGATTTAGTCCGAATTTCCATGTTGCATCAGAACTATATGTACTTGTAGTACCTTCTGTTAATTGCATTGGGTTTACACACCATTCATCAAAACGTACATATAAACGGTTTGTGTCAACAGTAATACCAAGACGTTTCTCAAATACAGGAACGATAGACCAAGTATATTCCTGATTATTAGCAATCATAAAATCTTCAATATACTCATTGTCTAATGTCGCAAATCCAATATTGTGTAATCTATCTTCAAAAGTAGACCTACGATAAATAGTATAGCCCAATAACTGACCAGTATCAGTCTTTAGGTTGGACGAAGCAAGAGAATTATTATCAAATTTAACATTAACAACCGTATCAGCATAAGTGTCAAAATTTGGCTCAAAACTAAAATCTTGATTTAGATAATCATTAATTTCAGACTGTGACATACTTCTACGTAATAAAGTGGCATAATCAAAATAGGTCTGTGCAGACAAAACTAATTTAGTATATGTCTCATTTGTATTTCGATTTGTTTTATGAACAACTACACCAGTCTCATCTTTATAATAAATATCTGTAGGTGTGATAACAACTTTAACAACCTTTGAGTTAGCAGTATCATCACCCATAATATAATATTGTGAAAAGTCCCAATTTTTACTTGAAAACCAAAGATATTCTGTATCCTTTTCTACAGTATTAGTTGGTTGAAGCATAGGGGAAACATTATTGCTCACTCCACGAAGTTTAGTATCTTCAACAGAATCTGCTGCTGATATACGGCGTACATACCAACGTCCAATAGGGTCTGAATGTTCAAGCAATACATTTAACGCTACACCATTATAACTTTTAGCATTATTTGACAGACCAATAATATTACCAGTCTTACCAGATTCTACATAAAATTGTGCCAAGATTGTATAATCTTTTACATTAATATTCTTACCACTAACTTTATCATATGTTAAATCACCGGATTTAATATGTAGCGTATTATTGTCTGTAAATTCATATTCTCCATTAATAGTAGGATAAGAGACCTTAACAATGTTATAATATATTTTTGCAGCATTATGTTCTGAATTAAGTGTAACAAGTGGACTGTCAATAACTTCTGGTGAACTATATAAAACATCAAACACTTTGTCAACAGAAACTTGTACTCCATCTTGTGTTTCAATACTAAGTACAACCTTATATTTAATTCCTGTCACAAACCCATCAAATGTATATTTAATATTTGAATTATAAATATCATCTGTTTGTTCTATTAATACATTAGTATTTGCGTTATATAAACTCCAATTATGATATTTAATAGAAACATTTTGAGCTTGTGCATAATGTCCAACAAACGTATATTGCCTTTGGTTTAGATTACCATCTGCATCTTTAGAATCGCTCGTAATATCATCAATACTAACGACAGGTGTATTTCTTGTCTTAAAATAAAAACCATTTAATGTCGTAATAAACGGAGAATATACACTATATGTTTTACCAGCTTCTGGCTTAGTTGTAAATGCAGATTCAATTTTACAAGTACCATCTGTAGATTTATATTCAATAATCTTCTTGTATTGATTATTATAATATAAAAACATATCTTTTTGAACTGTAGTCATCTGTGTTGAGATAACAAATTCTGTATCACTTGTAATAGTTACAAACTTACCATTGATAACAAACATAGTTGGATTTGCTTCAAATTCTGTAAGTTTCCAAATATAATCTTGTGCATTTTGTAAAGTATTTGCTGGTAAGGTAAATGTTACTGTATCTCCACCACATACAGTTGTACTTGGTGTTACAGTATTAGTATAAGAGGTTGTACTTTCATTTAATTTATACACATCAACTCTATATGATGCTAAATTATCACCATTGAACAACCAACTAAAGTTGTTATTAATAGAAGCGTCAACAACGTTATTATTTGGATATACGTTGACTGGTTGATATATCACATTATACAACCTCCTTTCATAATTTAATATAAAAGGAGGGTTCACACCCTCCTTTTTATCTATTCAAGCTAATCATTTTTAGCTGTTTAACAAAAGAATCTCTATCCTTAACAGACGGAAGTTCAAGATGTTCAATATGAATATCTGTGCTATTGTCTGTATTAGCAGTAGTGATTTTAGACATTAGTGATTTAGCAGCAGAGCCAATATCTTCGATATTGCAGTTCTCATCCATATTATGAATCCAGTTCCACAACTTCTTAGCATCTTCTGCATTAAAGATAACTTCTGCTTTCTGACGCTCACCATGAAGTGCAAACATATCTGTATCTGTATTAACACCGCCAGTAGCAAAACCAGATTGTTTCTTGGTTTTATTATCTACTTTAGTTGATGTATACGAACCATCTTTATTAACACCAGTAATTTTAAATGTACCGCCATTAGTAGATACCTTATCACCAACACTCAGACCAGACGGAGCTTTACCATTAACAGCAGCTACAGTCTTTCCACCAGAAGAACTACCAGAACCACTGTTACCCTTAGAGCTGCCACCACCAGAAGAACTACCGCCACCAGAAGTAGCATTATTCTTCGCAGCTTGTGAAATAGCACCCATACTAAAAGTATCGTCTCCGCGTGTAATGGTAACAGAGCCATCAGAGTTCTTAACCCATGTAGAACCATCACTACCATTTAAGGTTTCACCAGCTTTAGCATTGGTAACAAAGTGCTTACCTAAATCAGAATTAATAGTATAAGTCTTGCCACCAGTACCAACAGCCTGATAACCATACTTAGCACCAGTATCATAGCTCTTATAATTTCTAATTGAGTTCATATTTTCGATTTGTTTATCAAGCCACGGGTCATGAGTGCCAGTTTCTTTTTCTTGTCTTGCGATTTCCTTTTGCAGTGCTTTAATTTCTGCTTGATAGTCAGTATTTTTGTTATATTTTAAACCACTGTTCGGGTCAATTACAAGGTCATTGATATTAGAATTATCAAGATTATAGTCCTTGATAATATCTGAATTTAATTTATTATTCCATTCAGTTTGTTTTGTATATAATTCATCATACTTTTTGATAAGTTCATCTAATTTACCACATGCCTGATATACCGTTTTGTCAATGTTATCAACCATATCTTTATTGATTTGCTCTTGCCAATTTTCGCCCCATTTAGCTTTTGCTACTTGAGCATTTATCTCACGTTCGTAAATATCGGAACTATCTTCAACCTTCTTGATGTAATCATTCCAATGGTCAATCTCTTTTTGTAGAGCGTCAATTTTCTCTTGCTTAACAAAATCATCATATGCCTTTTGTGCTTCTTCAATTTTTTGTTGGTCAGCTTCCCATACCCAGCCCTTGTCAGCGTAATAAACACGCTTGTTCTTTTGTTTAGAACTATCAAGAGCTTCAAGAAGCTTTTTCTTTTCTTTTTGTTTATCCAGAGCATCATTTTCTTCTTCAAGTTTATCAATTTGGTCTTGAATCTTATCAACTTGGTCTTGTGCATATTGCTTTACAGCAGAACGGAGTTGTTCTTGATAATCAAGTTCGCGTTGGATGTTATCCAAATTTTCCTGACGAACATTTTCTGCAATATCATGAATATTATTCTTTAATTCTTCTGCTTGTTTTTCAAGCTTCTGAATATTTTCTTTATTCTTTTCGTAACCTTCTTTATACAGACGATTAAGTTCTGTATTAACTGCTACTAATTGAGCATTAATAGCCATAGCTTTTTGTTTATATAGAGAAATTTTATTATCTAAATAATTTCCCAAATCTTTTTCCAGCTCATCGAAAGTCATTGCAGAATCTTTTGTAACTCTAATAACATAATCATCAATTCTGTCCATACGAGAATCTATTAGGTCGATTGTATGGTCAAAATCATTAATATAATTATCGAACATTTGTGTACGTAAATCATTGATTTTATCGTACATATCCCACCATTTCTTAGAGAGTTCTCTAATTTCTGGACTATCGTCTGCAAAACCTTGTTTACGATATTGCGTTGCGCGGTCATGGTAAAGCTTTTGCATCTGTTGATAATTAGCAATCTGCTGTTGTTCAGTACCAGCATTGCGTTCCAGCCTATCATTTTCTTCTTCAAGCATAGCAATTCTATCTTCAAAGAAAGTCTTTTGTAGGTCATGCAATTTTTCTTGCATTTCCCAATCTTTATCTTGATATTCTTTCTTGCCTTTGTAATATTTCTTCCAGATTGCTTCATATTTTTGAGCATATTGCTTTTCAGTAATATACTCCATCTTACGTTGGTGTTCAAGTGCTTTTAGTTCATTTTCTGCTGCATCATTAGTGCCAGAAGAAGAACTTTTACTTGAACCAGAAGAAGATTTGCTTGAAGATGAACCACCTGACGAACCGCCAGATGAACCACCAGAAGATTTATAAGATTTATTAGAAGATGATGTACCATCATATTTGCTTGTAAATCCTTGAACAGTATGTTTGCCAGCACCGCCATGCCAAGTGCCAGAAGAACCAACACTACCACCGCTGGATGGCGTAGTATTATGAGCGTGTTGTTCAAGCTTACCTTCATCAAGAAGTTTAGTAACATTAGCTGGCAATACTGTATCGCCTTTATGAAGGTGAACAAGCTCTGCACCATGAACACCAACATCATATTGCTGACCAGTAGCAGTAATAACACGTTCCTTACCTTCTTCTCCGACAAGAGAATTAGCGTTAGATACAGTACGAATAGGCTCTCCCATTTGCGGGTCTTTACCTTGTGCATATGCTGGCATATCACGACCATTAGCAGAATCTCCCGGTACTTTAAGCAAGTTAGACAATGAACCTGACTCGTAATACGAATATGTTAATGTTACAGTTTTATCTTTTGGTAAACTATTTAGTGCTGATGCAAGCCTAGAAACAGAACCTTGTGCATCTGATGCAACATTACCGCAATTTTGAATATTAGATGATGTACCAGAAAGACTAATGTTTGCAGCATCCTGCAATCTTTTCTTCATATCGTCAGCAGCATCACCAATAACGCCTAAACCCTCAGAAGCATTATCATCAATAGCGACTTTCATCTGAATTTCTTTACCAGATGTTGCGTTTTTAATTCCGTCTGTAATACTATTTAATGCAGAATCGGTAATCCCTTTAAAAGCGTCAGCACCTGTATTGCTACCAGTGGTAAATGTTAATCCAGAAGCCATTGCATTTTTAATAATAGATGCAACATTCAAATTGGAAAAAGTTTTCTGTAAAGATTCGGTAAAAGCCGTAGCAGCCTTTGTATTGTCGAATTTGATATTATCTCCATCAATTGTAACACTGCCCTTACCAAGACTATTATTAATTTCTGATGCAATCTTTTTGATTTTCTCAGTATCAAAATTGAAATTATCATCAATCAATTGTTGCATTTGGTTACTGGTATTTTGAATAACAGAAGAAGCTTCTGACAATGCAGCAGAATCATTACTTTCTGGTTTCTCAAAATCAAGTTTTGGTTTAATTTTAATATCAATACCAGCTTGTTGCGCAACGTTCTCTAATTCTTGTTTCTGTTTGGCAATTTCATTAGTTAAATTAACTCTAGCTTCTGTTGCTGACTTACTACCATTGTCTAAACTTTCTTTAAGTGTATAAGTAATATTGCCAGCTTCGTCTATAGATGATGTATCTACGAGACCATGCAGCATATCATTTAAACTCTGTTTAGCTGCTTGTGCTTTAGTGGTTACGTCAGATAGAGCATTCTGCAATGCAGTGAATTGTGTTTCTTCGCTAATATTATACATTGCTTTTGCGCTTTCCAATAGTGCATGGAACGCCTGTTCTGGAATACCCATAGCACTTGCAAGTGCTTTATAATTCTTGATAGAAATTTCGCCAGTTTCTGTATTAACAGTACCAAGGTTCTTACTTGCATCACCAAGTTTTTGGTCTGCATCTATAAGTTCAAAAATCTTATCTCTAAACTTATCCGTATCAACATACATACTACCATCAGAATCAAATCCTACATAATCTTTCAGTGATTTTTGTAGATTTAGAATACCTTGACGAGTAGCTTCGCTTGTCAAACCAACACCTTTAAGTGATGCTTTATACGCTTCCCAGTTTTTCACACCCTTACTTGGGTCTGATGATTTGAGTGCGTAATCAAGCATCTCACCATATTTAGTAACTTCTTCGTCATAATTTTTATTTACAGCATTATTAAATTCATCATATGCTTCTGTACAATCTTGTAGTATACCATAAAAATCATTATAAACATCAACTAAATATAATGCAGCATCAGCACCAGACATATTAGAAAGAATTGCAGATAAGTCATTAGCATAATCTCCGCAATTCATTAACACATCTTGTACTTTAGCAAGGTCTGTATTTGAAAGTGATGATAGCCATTCATCCATACTATCAGCATCTTTTGGCTTAATTTCTGAACCAGCTAATGCTTTAAACTGCTCTGCAAGCGACTGTGTGTTAATACCTGCATGCTCTGACGCATTCGCCATATAATCCAAATATTCACCATAAGTAGCAAACTCAGAATTAGCCATTTTCATATTATTAAACTGTTCTAAGATACCATCAGCACTTTTCTTATCTCCATCGTTTAAATGGTCATATTGGTCGAGAAGGTCAGTACGCATATCTAACAAATCATTTTCTGACTTAGTTACATCATCTAATGCTTGGTCTACACCGTCTTGTATTTGTGTGCGTTGTTCTTCTGTAGAATTGTTATCGTCTAAAATTCGTTTTTGTTCTTCTAATAATTTATTATATCTATCTACTTTTTTATTATAATTATCGACTTTTGCTGCTGCCAAATCTGCACCAGATTTTCCACTCTCTGCACCAGTTTGAGTCCAAAAGTCTTTAAATTTATCAGCGGTAGTTTGGTCATCAGTATTCCATGTATTAGCAAACAATTGATGCGTATCTTTGTCAGCTTCTGATTGCTCAATTTCCTGTTTACGTTGTGCCAATTCTATTTGTTGTTGTAACAATTCATTTTTCTTTGTAAGTAAATCTATTTCTTTTTCATCAGAGGCTGTTGCATCACCACTCGCTTTAAGAGCATTTAATTCTGATAATTTGCTATTATTTTCATCAAGTGACTTATTATATCCATCTATATCTGTCTGTAAAGATTTTACATTATCTTGATGTTCTTGAATAGAATCTTCAAGTTCTTTATTTTCATTTACAACATGCATAGCTGCTTTGCCAATTAAATATACAGCAGCAGCTACTGCTGCAATTACACCTATCGTTGGTAAAAGTGCCATAATAGAAGAACCTAATGCAGCAAAGCCACCAGCAGCACTGAATCCAGCTATACCTACAGCTTCTGTTCCAGATGCAGCCGCTGGTAAAATGCCAAGCAACGATTTAAATCCATTGACTATAGAATTTGCGCCTTGTGCACTATTTGCTGCAACTAAACTTGCTGTCATTTTAATAATGCTTGTACCCAAATCTGCCAGTTTAATAGCAGCTAAACGACCTAAAGCAACCACTAATGCTGTTATTGCTGCTGTAGCTGCCACTGGATTAGTAGTCAAAACATCAATAACTTTTACTACACCAGACAAAGCATCTATTGCTGTATTAATAGCACCACTATCTGCTAAATTCATTAAAAACTCTGACCATGTTGTTTTTAATTCATTGATATGCGCTTGCATACTATTTAAATAAATACCATATTTTTTCTCAGAAGTGCCAGCACTATTTGCTGCTACTTCTTGTGCATCTGCTACCTGTTCCCAGTTGTCCAGAATTGCCATTAAGGTATTTCTTTGGTAAGTTCCGCCCAAAGCTGTTGCAATTGCTGACTTATCAATATCTGTTAATGACTTCCATTTTTTACCAGTTTCATCTAAAACTTCCATAGGGTCTTTCCACGAAGTTGCGCTATCTCTCAGAGTAACTCCCAAATGATTAAGTACTTTTTCGGTGTCGTTAAGTGCTTCACCTTCATCACTAAGGTATTTACCTACCTTAATATTTTGTAGACGAGAGAATAGTGACTTCATACCGTTACCGATGGTCTCACCACTCAAACGAGTAGTACTTGAAACGACCGTCATAATTGAAGCCAAATCTTCAAAACTCATACCAGCAGTTTTTGCTACGCTGGCAGAACGCTGTAGACCATCTGCTAATTCTTGTGTAGAAGTAGCATATGAAAGGTCAAGTGCATCTAATGTATCAATGACATGGGTAGCTTGGTCAGTAGCCATACCAAAACCATTAATAATAGAAGTTAGTGCAGTAGATGCTTCATCTGCACCCATATTACCTACAGTAGAAAGCATCGTAGATGCTTTTAGTAATGTCGCTGTATCTTCTTCGGAGAAACCTTGTCTCAGCCACTCTCCCGCACCTTCTGCTACGGTTTGTAATGTAACACCAAGGTCTTTAGCCATGTCTGCATAACCAGCCATCGTCTTTTCAATAGACGCATCTGATGTTTCTGTTACAATCTGTAGTTCAGTCATTGCAGTATTAAGTTCTACAATTTCCTCTCTTACATTACTTATAGCTGCTTGAATACCATCAAAGATACCTGTCATGGCTGCAAATTGTCCTATAGAACTAAATGCAGAATTAAAACCACTACTCATTTCGTTAGTATCAGTTCTAATTTTATTAATGTCAACATCCATTTCATTCAAAGCATTGCTTTTAAAATTATCAAAGTTTACACTTCGAGCAGCATTACCTAATTCTTTAAGTGATTGCTCTGCTTGGTCTGCTTCTGTTTTTAAACGTTCACAATCTTGTCTCATATTTTCAAGACCAGAACTATTCATTCCAGACTTTTCAGCTTGAGCAAGTTCCTTACGTTTAGCAATATATTTATTTAGTGCTTCTGTAGCCTGTTTATACACATTATTCATTCGTGTATCGGCTTGTGAAGTCTGAGTATTTTTAGAAGCTGTATCAAATTCTCTTACTTTTGTAATCAGCTTTTCAAGTAACTGTTCGGTAGTCATAAGACCACTTAATTTACTGCTATCAAAATTAGTAGCGAAACTGTTACTTGCTTCGTCATAAGTAATACCAAGTTGTTCTAATACAGGTAAAAAGTTTTGAATTGTAGCACGCGCTTGTTCAATACGTTCGGTACTAAAATCATCTTTACCTTCTTTAGAAGCAATTAATGATTGTGCTTGTTGAGCTTCTCTTAATGCAGTTACATATTGCTTTAAAGCATCTGCATCTTTATTATATTGAGCAGCATCTTGTTGCTTTGCGTTTGTATCATTAGCTTTATATTGAAACTCAGTGACTGCTTCTGTTAATTTTTGATATGCTTCTGTCGTATTCACAACGTCAGCAGCCAAATTCTTGGTATTTGCATGGCTGAATTGATTATCAGCTTTATCATATGTAATACCAAGTTCATTTAAAGTAGTCATCAAACGCTCTAAAGAACGTTGTGTATTTTCATATTCTTGAGTATTAGTCTTACCAGCAGAACGCATATTTGCAATGTCTTTTTGATATTGCAATGCTTTTTGCATGGTAGACTGATACTTATTCATAGACTCAGTATCTTCTGCTAATTGCTTTACATCGGATTGATGAGCAGACTGTCTTGATAGACTTGCTGTATAATCATCTGTAAGTTTCTGAGCTTTTTGTTTATTATTAATAAGTGCTTTAAGAGTAGTATTTTCCCTCTCAAGAGAAGAAATAGTATTCTTAACATCAGCAGCTTCATTAACATAACCTTTAGAATCAAGCTGTGCCAATTGCTTTTTAAGAGATAATAGCTCCTTATAATTAGAAGCAAGTTTTTGTACAGCATTTGTCTGAGTATGGTCAGTAATACTTGCAGTACCAAAGGCAAGTCCACCTTGCTCATTAGTACCCATATTCCATGCCATAGTAATATCATTTACTGTGCCACTGACACTTGCACTAACAAGTTTGCCTGTTTTATCAAAACGTGTTTGAACATTCTGTAAGAAAGAGCTTACGTCACCATCTAACTTATCAAGCTCAACGCCAGCCTTTTTGAGTGCTTCCGTAATAAAATCAAGAACTTTATTATAATCCTCACCTTTCAAAGACTGTTTGAGAGCATCAGCTCCATTACGAACTACATCAAATGCTTTTTCTACTCGTTTTGCAGAATCTTCCATATGCTCGAATGGATTAGCAGTATCATCTTTATTAATAGAAAAACGATTAATAAAATCAGATACATTATCCATTGCTCCAACAAACTCAATAGCATCTTGTCGCAGTGAAGTAAATTGTACTCCTGCTTCTTTACCAAAATCAGTTAGTAACTGTTGCGCTCTTTCAAATCCTGTTGAAAAATCAGTCCAATCAATGGTGTCCATACCTTGTTTGAGTTTCTTGAAAGCATCTGTATTACCATAGCTTTTTTCAAGACTCTCCATGACACCATCTTGAATCATTGACTTACTTTTTTCTTGTAGCTTATGTATATTCTTATATGCATCTGTTACAGATTTTTCCAGCTTATCTGTATTAATAGATGGCATAGGAATATTCATATCAGCATATTGCTTTTGCAGATTGCTGATTAAATCAGCAGATTGGGTTTTAAACGCATTAGATAATTGTCTATTAATAGAAGTCAGATTACCACTACTAATATCAATATTATCTAAATTCATTCCAGTAGAAATAGCTGTCTGTAAATGCTTAAACAGCGTACTTATTTCAGAAGCATAACGTTTAATATCTTTATTACTTTTAAAATCAAGATTTAAAGGAATATGAAACATTTCCTTGATTTTGTTTGCAATACTCTTTGCTTCGTTCAGTACTGTAACATGATTAAAATTTAAATCTATTGTGCCTTTATGTAATGCTTTAATACGTTGTTCTATTTCATCCAGCGCGGAAGTATCAGATTTTAAAGCTACTGAAATATCAATATCTGCCATTCAAACCACCTACCTTTCTTATACTGGAAAACATTGTTTAACAGCCTTATATACGTATGACAATAACCATGCACGAAGTCTCTGTAGACCGTGAGTACCATAACCTTTACGCGGGTTGGCATCAGAGCCACCACCGCTACCAAATTCTACAGTTTCAATAAAACTTTCTCCACCAAAAGGAGAACCATCAAAACTTGCGTGAATATTCCAATATCCATCACCAGAAAAAGATGAACTAATGGCGGCTGTATCATAGTATATTTCAACTTCATCGTCATTAATAAATCGTGCTTTTACACAATTTAAAAATTCATAAGTACGGTCATAATACGATGGAGAATAAGCATCATACCAATATGCCTTAACATATTTCTGTAATTCTTTTCTACCATTCTCCATGATAAGATTCAGTGCCTTTTGTTTGTCAAATTCTATTTCTTTAGCAATTTGATTAAGTTTTGCTATCGAGTATAGTTTTCTCGCCACCGTTAATCACCTTAAAACCTTTCTGCTCGGTAAGTTTATCTCTTGCTTCTTTGGCAGAAGATTCTTTAATAGCGTCAACTACAGCTTTTGTGGCTGGGTCATTCATTGCAATAATATCATTGATTTTACTTAGTCTTTCTGTGTCGAGACTTTCAATAATATCACGCATTTCTTGCAGTTTTTCAACAGTCGGAATATTACCAACCATACCATTAAATGTATTAATAATAGAAATATCACGAATACCAGTTACAGTATCAAGGTCTTTACATAGCTTTTCGTAATCATCATGAGCATAATTATTTACAAAATCATAGAATCCAGACTGCATAATAAGGTCATATTCCATGCAATTGTAATACTTATAATCAAAATGTACGTCTGTATACTGGAAGAAAATATCAAACATTTTCTTCATTTCGTATTCCATTAATACATCAGAAAAATTAAAATCTTTTACTGTTAGCATCTGTTCAATGGTAAAAGAAAATCCCGCATTAAAAATATCAATAATAGCATATTTTCTACCCATTGTAATATATGAATAAATTTCTACATTATCTGCTACATACTGTAGAAATGTATCTGTATCATCATGAATCATATGATGACGAAAATCTGCGTATTCAATCATATATAGCTCCTTTACATATCATCAAACAAATCATCCAATTCATCATCAAAACTACGTAAATCATAAAAATTAGACGTAGTTGAGATGTCATTATGCTGTGCCACAAATTTACTTACTAATTTAAGGTCTTTGCCTTGTTCAAGCATATATGTAATACAGCTTGCTTTAAATAAGTGTGGATTAATACGTCTACCAAGGATAGGGGAAAGAACTTCGGTACAAAAATGATTAGCCCATCCCTTAGTCATCTGCTGTGGTTTCTGTTTACCAACTTGTGTAGTAAATACATATTCATGGTCATATCCACGCTTATCAATCCACAAACGCCAATAATCCAATACTTCAATAGGAATCATATACTTGAGTGGCTTACCTTCTGCACCAGCACCTTTACCTCTTACAACGTGGCTAACAACATAATTCTTACCTTCCTTAATAGGATAATTAAGAATCTCTGTCTTAAACTGAACAATCTCAGCTCGTCTGCCACCAATATGGAATGCTGTTGCAACCCAAGCAAGACCAAGATAATTCTTTCTTTCTTCAAGATAATTCATAATTTTATCATATTCTTCTTTGCTAATAGGAATCTTATCATATACCTGTGTCTTATTTACTTTAGGCATACCACGTGTAAAATTACGGAAATTCCTACATTCTTCCATATCATCAGCAACAATATTTTCAATATAATTACAGAAACTTGATACGGCAGATTTGCGTAGGTTGATTGCACTGGAAGATAAACCTCTGTCTTGCATATAGCCAAGATAGTTTACAAAATCACGTTTGCTGATTTTATAAAACGGCTTATCTCTCAGATTAGTATGCACAAACCAGAAAAACTGTCTTAAACAAGTCTGATATTGTCCTTGTGACTGTGGAGAAAGCTGTCTATTATTACGAAAATATTCATAAAACATATCTACATTTTCTTGATTACATTGCTCAAATTCTGCTGGTGTAATCTCTGGTAGACGTTCTGCCATTTCACGTAACATATGCTTATCAATCTTAGCTTGCTGCTTTTTACTATGCTTTTTACGACTCTTTGGTTTTCTTAAAGAATCATAACGATGTTCCAATTCCACTAAAATCAACCCCTTATTAATTCATTTAGGAGTTTCTCAACATTATATCTATATCTTACCTTTAATAGTTTACTTTCAATTAAAACTCCTTCATATTCAATAATATCATTTTCGTTAATAGAAAATTTAGAAGTATCATTATAGAAATTCATAAAATTAACAATATCTAAATAATACGTTCTATGTACATCTCTAAAATTAAAAATAAATCCAGCTTTTGCATGTTTAAACTGGCTTACTTCATTAAGTCCATGAATCTGACTTAGTTTTATTAATTTATTACCATTACCAGCACCTTCTTTTTCAAAACTAAAAGAAGTGCCTTTTGTGGATTTTAACTCCATCGGAAGAAAAAAGCCCTCATATAACACAAAACAGTCATAAGGATTAGTTCTAGTAAATGAAGTATTACCACCACTAAATGAAGCAGCAGAATCTTTAATTCTAAAATAATAAACATTAAGTTTCGCAAAAGAATTTTTCCAATCTTCTTCAAATTTTTTACCTTCGTTTTGTGCCATATTACACCTTCCAAAAAATAAAAATAGAAAGAAATTGGGAATGTCCTACTGTCAACAGTACTACATTCCCTTTAAGAAATAATTTTCTTTCAATACGCTAAAACATATTATTTTAATAACATAAAGTACAATATCCTTTATATCAAAAGAAATCGTAATTTCAACAACAATATTGCACAAAAATTTAAAACAAGGTCATACACGCATTCAGATGCGCTATACTGCATTTAAATTTATTATTTAGATACTTTATCGAGTGCAACCTTCTCAGAAGCTACAGGCTTCTCTGAGACTGTATCGACCTTTGTAATAACCTCATTTTTCTTAATATTTGCTTTAGTCTTTGTTTCGGTCTGTACCTTAACAGTACCAACCATATCTTTGAGAACTTCGGGAGTAATATAGAAGAACTTAACTTCATCATAAGTTAGAGTGCGTCCACCGTCACAGTCAAAACGACCAAGGTCTACGTCATAACCGATAATGTCGTAAGTTTTTCCGTCCTTTAGTTCTGCGCGTAGAATAGTCTTAGTCATATTCTTGTCTCCGTTCTCTAAAATGATAGGACGAACACCATCTAAAGATTGCATATTAATAAAGCATTCTCGTGAACAACAAACGTTTTTCCAAGAATTAATACCAATACACGCTCTACAGATGTAATATTCATTACCGCAATAATTGCATTTTCTATTTAGTAGCATAATAAATACCACCTAAATTAATATAAAAAGAGGGATATAATCATATCCCTCTTTATTATATGTTTAAACTATATTATTCTTCTTCCTCAGTGTAAACCTTGAAGTCATATAGCTTCTTAGAACCACAACCACGTACAAATTCCATATTAAATGCCTGTACTGCTGGGTCTCCGTCTGCGGAGAGGTCGAAGTTCCAGTTACCATCAACCTGTGCAAGACCATCAAGCTGGCAGGGGAATAGCTCGCCAGTGCAAGTGTCCTTTGCAAGACCATAAGCGGTTGCAAGAACAGTTGCTGGGATACCGTCGCCAGAAACAGTGATAACCTGTGCGTTGTCAGCAGACTTAAAGGTATAAGCTACTGCAAACATATCGCCAGCCACTGGTGTCTCTGCTGCATTAAATGCAAGGGTCTTAGTACCAGAAGTATAAGTAAACTCGCCAGTCTTTGGCTCAGTAGCTACCTGCTTAAAGGACTTCTCATATTCGCCAGACTGTGGATTTACCTTGTAGACAAATAGAAGCTCTGCACCAGCAGTGCCGATAGCAGTTAGCTTAGTCTTAACAGAACCATCTGTGTCTGCGGTCATTACTTCGTAGTACTGAATGTTTGAAGAACCTTCATATAGTTCAGTACCAGCCTGTACTGCCATTACGCTAGTGTTGAAAGTAGCTACCTCTACATTTAGAGTAGCGCGGCGAGAGTGGGAGAAGCCACCGCCGATATATACGTTACCACGACCACCTGTCGGGTCATTATGTTCACACAGTTCATAACGCTGTGTAGTTTATAAAACATCTATACGTTTCCGTATAAGTTCAGACTATATTATTATTGTATAACTATATACAATATTTCCTCTTTCCATTTAAGGGATTCTCACCCACACCATACATTTGTGCCGTACTCCTTTTGCTATATTTCAATAGCCTATGGGATAGTCGTTGAACCTTATTCTTAATATATACCAAGTTTACGGTATTTAAAATCTCTAATAAATCGTTTACTTAAATGATATTTATCAGAAAGAATATCTATATCTACGTTATTTTGTAAATCATTAAGAAGTTCATTTTCTCTTTCAATATATTTTGCTTCTACATGGTTAGCATATTTAGATTTGGGGAACTCAATATCTTTAGTTAATTCAACCCATGCTCTACCAGTACGTATTTTACTAATCATACCTTTAGATACATTAAATTCAGAAGCAATATCCTTAATAGGAACTTCTTGTAATAACAAATCTATAATGTTTAACACTTGTTCTTTGGACAATTTAGATTGACTATTCTTCTCTGCTTTATGTGATAATAGACCATGCTGATATGCATGTTTTTGATTCTCAGATTGCGTAGCCCATTCTAAATTTGAAACATTATTATTTGTTTTATTGCCATCTTTATGATTTACTTGTAAATATATTTCATCATCATTAGGACAAAATTTACATAAAACCAATCTATTTACATAAACTTTTTTCCCCAATGTGGCTATCCATACCGTATGATAACCTCTATGATTTAATTGTTTAGGACAATATCGACTAAGTTTCTTGTCGAAAATATCTCCATTAGGATAAATTGTATAACGTTCTTCAACTTTATTCAAATCAATCTTATGATATATCATATACACACCTCCTTACATAAAAAATTTATATATTAAGAATCTTGGCTGCGGATTAACCAATCTTGACACTTTTTACCATACCGAGGTCATTACTCTCGCCCTATTTATATTACTACAAAATAGTTGGTATGTCAAGCTCTTAGGTACTCCCCGCAATTTAGGAAATTTTCATATGGTACACCTTATATTTATACCATTTCTACTGTATTCTCTAGACCAGAAGTCTTGGTATTAGTCAGATAGAATAGAATAGACTTGTCGATTGGCTTACGACCAAGAATTTCAAAAACCTGCTGGATAGCAAAGTTTCTTGGAGTAGCAAGTGCCATATCTGTCAACTCCTTTATATTTTATTTTAATTTATTAATTTAAAACCCTTGACCAATTTATCTTATTCCAATTAATAGGATGTTTTTTGGTGTCAAGGTTTCCGCTTGATAAAGTACGCATCGTATTATCCCATTGATTAAGTTGTACATGACGCTGATATTGGTCATATATCATATAAATAGGCATATCCCATATTTCTTTATAAGACAATCCTTTAGCAATCAAAGAAGAAACAATACTATCAAGTGTTATTGTTTCACGATGCCGTTTTGCGTCATCTATACGCGCTTTATATTCCATTTCAAGTATATATTTTTTCGCACGTTTTGTACCACCATGTACAACATTATAATCTTTCTTTGCAGTCCAATTTATCTCAGATAAAAACTGCTGTATTAAATGATACGACATTTCTGTAAGTACAAAACTATTTTCTGTATAAAAATATAAAAATTTTGAAACTTCTGTAACATTTACTAATGACATATTACCATCATTAATTTTTACTGCATACTGATTAGATGTGCCTAAAAAGAATGCAAGTGCATCACCAACAACTTCATCTATTAATAGAGTAGGCTCTGGCAATGTTTTTTCACCAGCAGAAGTTTCTTTATACATTTCTATTGCTTTTTGCGAAGTTAATCCCTTTTCTATAAAAAACTGCCATTCGTTTTTTATGTCCTCATACCATATATTACATTCCTTCCATAATATATCTGCAATATCCAAAGAGGTTGAAGTTAATGTATTAACATATTGTAAATATAAATTACCATTAGAAGTTTGTAATTGTTCTATGTCTAATAATGTTGGGTGTTTACAAGAATACAGTTGAGATAGTTTTAGACTATCACCATGTTGTAAGACAAGTCTATTAGTCAATATTAATATTACCTTTAAACTTAACGTCTTGATACATAGGAACTGTAGTAATACATCCTACATTACTATCCACATATAATTCATAAATCAGTTGGATGCCATAGAAATAAGATGAATAATCTTTTGTTCTGAATCCATAATATTGTGAACGATTAATAATAGGTAAAGTAAGGGATTTATTGTTAAACATTTTGTCAATTTCACTGGCAACAAAATATGGTCTAAAACCACCTTTAATTGTCCACGCTTTTAAGTGATAAATAATGTCAAATTGTATATTTACTCTGCGGAATCCAGTATTCTTATCAACATCATTGCCACCAGTTAAAGTACAAGTAAGATAACCTTTCTGGTCTAAAACTGCATCTGGCAATTTTGGAACTGGAAATACATGAGTAAACATCAGTTGAGATGTATCTTCAATATCTGGCTGAATAAATGGGTCATAATTCGGTCGTTGGTCATCTGGATAATAATATAATAGTTTACAAAGTCTTTGATTTTTTAATATATATTCACCAAGAGTGCCCATGACAATGCCATTTAATTCTTCAAAAAATGCCATTACCAAACACCTCCAAGTTCAATATAAAAATCAGTCTTTTCACCATTATCCAAATTTTCACACACAATCTTCAAAAGACCATCTGTACATAATCTGTTGTATTTAATAGTAAATTCATTATCTGTACTATTAATAGTAAAACAATTTTCTGGTACATTATATGCCTTAATATTGAATTTTGTATTTGTTTTTTCGCCATTGATATAGTGATAAATGGAATATGTTAAAGTTTGATTTAATTTAATATAATGAATATCAGGTAGAATCGTGTCTGTAATTACATCTTCTTTTTTATCTACAACCTTAATTTTAGTTTTACTTAAAATTGCAGGATTGTGATATAATGTACATGTAATTATACATTCACCAATACCAACACATTGATATTTACCATTATATTGATTAATTTTACATACATCAACATTACTTGATTCATATAATACAGGCTCATCAAACACTTCGTCATCAACAAATGTTACTGACTTAATCATTTTCCCCTGAGTATTAATTTCACATGTAATTTCTTCTGGTGTATGTACTTTATATGCTGGTTCAAAATAGTCTGCAACTTCAATATCAAATCTATCAGCAGAGTTTCTCTCGTCAACATCTGCATAAAATGATATAACAGGCACGCTATTTTTACTAAACGTTTGTTGTCTATCGAATTTACTACGCTCACGAACTTTATAAACATTATCATTAAAAATATAACGCTTATTAATATCAACGTCTTGTGTATGTTGATTTAATTGACAGGTTACATAAATACGTCCTTGAGGAACATCCAATGTCCATTCCTTAAACAATTGCGATTCTGTAATCTTATAATCAATATAACAAGGCTCTTGATGTATATTACCATATTTATCTTCCATTGTTAATACATTATTACAACGTCTTAAATATGCACTGGATGTATCAGTCTTAATATTATCAGTAGAAAATACCATCCATATATTATTATCAAATCTATAACGTGTACCAAGCTCTGGTATCTTTGTTAAATCTTTAAAAATAATACGCTTATAGTCATCATTAACACGTTGACCTGTTTTTGCATCAACAAGTGTTGTAATACGACATTCACTTAACGTTTTAAATTCAAGTGTACCAAACGCAATTTCTTCTTCAATATCATATTGTACTGTAGAAGCATTATCAAATTCTTGATTGACCATTTCTTGTAACTGTTCCTGCCAATATTGTTTTGGTCGAGCATGGTTACAAGCCATAAAACCATCATAATATGCCATATTACACCTCCATTTTTTGTACAATAGAGATAATGTGAAATACCAGCGACTTCACATCTTTATGACATAACCTTTCTACATCTTGCATACCAGTAAGAATATTTACAATAGACACAAGATGAATGTTATTAGTATTAGTGCTAAAACCGACAAACTCAATTTTAACTCTATCTATATATGTTAAATAAGGCGTATATGATTTATTTTTATCGCAATCTTCATATATGCCTAAGATTGCAAAACATTTATTGATAAGTTTAGATTTATATTGTTGAATTTCTTTTTCTGAAAAAGATACCTGAGAATTATCAAAGTGCATAATTACCAGAAGCCCAATCTGTCCAAGGAACATTTTTGAAATCATAATCCCACATTTGCTGTGCGTTAATCTCTCTTTGTCTATCCCTTGTTTCAATTTTCTTTTCGAGGTTCTTTTCCTCGGCAAAGTGCTTAAAATCATTATCATTCAGCGTAAGATTCATCTGAGTGATGTCTAAACATACTCGATTAAGCCACGCTTCAACCATAAGATTTGTAAGAATATCCTTCTCAGTTAAAGTTAGTTCAACATTAAATACACATAAATCTAAATTAGGATTTTGAATATCCTTTTTACAATTTGTAAACTTGGCAATAGCTGTTTTTAGAAAAGACAGGCATAAATTAGTTGCGACTTTTTCATCTCTAAGATATAGATTTCGTTGCTGATAATCTTGTACCTTAAATAAAAAATCAGAATATAATTCTTCAAAAGTGGTGGTTGCCAAGCATATCACCTCTTAATTGTCTTTCTTAGCTGCTTTTGCTCGTTCGTCAAAGTCCTTCTTCTCCTGTACCATTTGTTCAATACCTACAGGCAGATGCTTACTAATAACAGCAATCTTATTAAGGTCAAGTTCTTCTCCATGATAAAGCTTGTCAGCAAATAGGTTTGCAATAGATTCCTTTTGAGCATCAGTCATTACAGACACAATGCTCTCAAGTTCATTAGCTGAATAATCCATCATATGATTAACAATATCGCCATCTACAAGATGAGAATATTCATTTGTTAGACCAAGATGATATACAGCAGCCTTGTCAAGAATATAAAAATATCCTTCTTCTGCAAATCTACGTTCATTATTTACATAATCAACAAGGTCATGATAAAGTACAGACTTAATCTCTCCAAACTTATGAAAAGTTAGGATACGACCAGCAGAGCGGTTGCTATTATTATTTAGGTTTAGAGAACCATAAAACATAGACATAATTTTAATCTGCTTATTTGCATCTGGCTCTGGATATTCAGAAGTATCTTCAACTTCATCTGTTGCAACCTTTTCTCCACAAGCTTCTTTAGCCTTATCCATTTCATCAAGACGCGCAGATAGCTTTGCAATCATAGCTTGTAGAGCTGCATTTTCAGCAGCAAGCTGCTCCATCTTTGCATCCTGTTCCTTGTTATTAATAGTAGTAGTATCTGTAGTCTTTGTTGCAGACTTCTGAGCACGAGTAGTATTCGCCATTATATAAAACCCCTTTTAATTCTTAATATTTATTA
>ULSO01055872.1_pt1 | contig 56298 bp, 53 predicted proteins | sample 1956701 | NCBI WGS metagenome assembly ULSO01 (sample SAMEA4835708, study PRJEB28245) | human gut metagenome | biome: gut microbiome; material: fecal sample | place: Denmark | collected 2008 | reverse complement strand
TATTGTAAAAAGAAGCTACCAGCCCTTTATTGCCTATGCGGAGCCGGATAAGGCCACCGGGGAAATGGTGGTTTATGCCTCCTAAGAGATTTGTCTTCCGGGAGCCTAAAATCACGGTTACAGCCGGAGAAGAAAATGGCAGGCCGGTGCTGAAGCTGCATGCAGAGGCCTTTGCCAGACGGATCTGTCTGGATTTCGGGGAGGCAGATGTGATCCTCGAGGATAATTTCTTTGATCTGCAGCCGGGGCAGCACAAAACCATTGGAATAGAAGAAATCAGAAGCCCGCAGGGGGGCTTCTGTCAAAGAATTAATGGAAGAACTTAAGGGCTATAGCAATTTTGATCTTGCAAGATAAGGCTCAGGCTGATTTGGCATTGGGATAGATTTTTTCCATCCGGGCGTCATCATAATGCTCGTCAGCCCATTGCTCTAAGGCGTTTCCTGCCGGAATTCCCTGTTCCCGCTGGTCATAGCGTACCAGCGCAAGGCAGGAAACGGCAATGTTGCAGCACATAAACAGGATCAGAGCATAAGTCAGGATCTTTCCGGGAAGCATGGGGATCTTTTCGATCAGACCGGATAAAAAAGGATAGAGCTTCTTAAACCATACAACGGCGGCAATGCCCCAGAAAAAGCAATATAAAAGGTTGATCCTGCCGCCCAGGTTAAAGGGGATCTTGCTGTAATCCCAGAAAACCTTTCCGAATACGATCTCCGTAAAGACGCTGCAGAGGTATTCATATCCGCCTCCAAGCAGAGTGCCTGCGATAAATAGAAAGCTGTCGCTCCGGTCCTTATATTTATAAAGCATGGCGGTAGCAAGGGCGATGGCAAGCCCCCAGACAATACTGAAGGGGCCCCAGACCACGCTGCTGCGGCTCATCCATACGCCTGCGGTGATCCGGCAGAAGACGGTTTCCGTAAGGTCGCCTAACAGTGCACCTGCAAAGAACAGCATGACGATCTTGTAAAATCCGCAGCCTGCAGCAAAAACCTGCGCTTTTTCCTGGGTATCCTTTGAGGGCGTAAGCTTGACGGCCCTGGGGTAAGCCTTGCGGATACGTTTTTCCACAAAGCCGAAAATCGCCCGTCCCAGGCGGACGCTTACCTTGTCGATCTCATTGTTGGCAGCAGCCCATCCAGATAAATGCCGGCTTTTTCCACGAAGCAGAAGGTAGGAAGCAAGAATATCAATGATCAGAATGACAATGAGGGCAAGAAGCAGGATCCGCATAAACAGTCCCGGAAGCAGGGATAAAAGGTGCAAAAACAGAACATTTCCCCATCTGACCGTGACAAATCCAAGAAGTCCCCATAAAAGCGACATGGGAAGGCAGATATAACCGTCCAGATTCCATTTCATGCCGGAATAATTCCACCAGCGTGCCTTAAAGGCTTTTTCAATCAGATGTCCGGCGATCCATTCTATTACAGTTGCATAGACAGCGGCAAACAGAAACAGCCAGATGCCGGTCATCTCCCTGAGGGAAATGGACATGACGGCAGCAGCAATACCGTAGATCACGCAAAAAGGGCCGTTTACCAGTCCTCTGTTTGCAAATTTTCGCTGCTTCCATGCGGCGATCACCGTTTCCAGTATCCACCCAAGAAAAGAGTAGATGAAGAAGAGCCATAGCAGTTCATACAGGGATAAAGAATACATGGAAGTTCCTCCTTAAGAGTGATAAAAATAAAATAATAAAAGTACAGCCAGAAAAATCAAATTTGCCAGGGTGAATTCTGCCAGATAGCGCCTGCAAAGGGAGCTGTCCTTACCCGCAATGTATTTGAAGCTGATCAGGCTGGCCATAGAGGCGATCAGGCTGCCAAGGCCTCCAAGATTGGTACCGATCATCAGGGCAGGAAGATCTGATGAAAATTTTTCTAACAGGACAGCCGCAGGAACATTACTCATGACCTGACTTGCGAGCACGGAAGTCAAAACCTCTCTTCCCGATAGAAGCCGCTGCAGGATGCTATAAAACTGTGGGATCCGTCCCAGATTGCCAATGAAAATAAAGAGGGCGGCAAAGGTGAAAAGGAGGGAATAGTCTACCTGCATAAGGAGCCTGCGGTTGCGGAGCAGCGTATAAAGGAGTACCAGAAAAAAGGGCACTCCGTAAGGAAGCAGGTGTGCCACACAAAGGAGACTGATCCCGAAGAGAAGAAGATAGGCGATCAGATATTCCTTTGCTTTCCCGTTGCAGCCGGCGGCAGGAAGAGAAAGCTCCGGACAAAGAGAAGAGAGCTTTTTCCTATTCACAAAGCGGAGCAAAAGGATCCAAAGCATCAGAAGAACAAGAGAAAGCAGACTATAAGGAAGCAGGAGTCCCACAAAGGCGCTGACAGTCATGGTGTGTCCGCCGGTGTTTGCTTTTCCATATAAAAAGAGATTTTGGGGATTGCCTATGGGAGTCAGCATACTGCCCAGGTTGGCGGCAATGGTCTGCATGGCAATACAGGTAAGCATCAGCCGTTTGGATAAAGCGGAAGGCACTGCGGAGCCGGCTTTGTCAAATAAGGTGATCGTAAGGGGGACAAAGGTGATTAAGGCCACATCATTGGTGATCAGCATGGACATGAAAAAACAAAGCAGCATGAGGATAGCCATGACACCATAAATGTCTTTTCCTTTTTGAAGCAGCCGGACAGCCAGGAGGTCAAAGATGCCAAGCTGACGAAAACCTGCTACAATGGTCATCAGACAAAACAGGATAGCCAGGGTACGAAAGTCAATGTAAGAAAGATAGGAAGCGTCCGGTCTTATAAAAAACATGGATATCAGGGCAAGAAAGGCCGACAGGCACAGGACAATTTCCTTTTTTGTAAAATTTTTGAGTTTTTCCGCTGTTTTTTTCATGTAACACAGTATAGCACAAAATAAGGGCGCTGTGCAGGATTTTAGCTTGCCGGCTGAAAGAAGAATTGATATGATGGGAAGGAAATAGTAAAAATTTCCGTTAGAAGATCAGATACAGGATCGGTGCAGCAGACAGGAGGGGAATATGGCAAGAGGAAGTCATCATACAAGCGGCGGACACAGGGGAAGCCATCACCGGAGCTCCAGTCACAGAAGTTCCAGCCACAGAAGCTCCAGTCACAGAAGTTCCAGCCACAGAAGCTCCAGTTATAGAAGCTCCAGCCACAGAAGCTCCAGCTATCGAAGCTCAGGTTCCCATTACCATACAGGGGGCTTCTCGTCGTTCGGAGCAAAGAAAGTAAAGACAGCACCCCAGGGAGTTTTCAGCTACAACGGAACCTGGATCACGGATAATGATTTTTATATCAATGAAAAGGACCCGTATTTTAAGAACAATTATAAAAAAGGGAAGGAACCATGGCCTGCCAGCTTTCCCACAATGTATGGCATTTTGGTGATGTCCCTTTTCGTCTTTTGCAGTACCAATTTTATCTATGAGATGGGCATCCTGTTTTTTGAAGCAATGCCCATGACAGACGGCGCTTTTTTCCTGGTGGATAACCTGATCTATTACGGCCAGTGGTTTCTGTTTGCAGGGGCAGTCATCTGGGGCGTCTGGGGAAGTATTCGGAAAAAGGTCATGCGGCGTGCTTTTTGCAAGGAAATGGTAGAATATTATAAGCAGAAGGCACAGCAGGATCAGATGGAGCTTCAGCGGAAGATGCACCAGGCTGCCCTGAAATATTACAAGGAATGCCCGAACTGCGGTGCACCTGCCGGAGAAAATGACACAGTCTGTGCTTACTGCGACAGCTCTCTGCTGATCCCGGATGCCAGAACCTTTGTAGTTCCCGAAGAGGGAAAGTAGAATGTTCTATTTTCGGAAGAAGGCGGCTGCGATCACCCCGGGGCCGGTATGGGTGCCTACCACGCTTCCGATGGAGGTATAGCGCAGGCTTTCTGCGGCGTCCTCCCAGAGCAGGCGGCTGTCCTTTATGTACTTTTGTAAAAGAACATCCGTAAGACCGGTGTACCCAAGAAGAATGGGCAGCTTGAAATCAATGCCGCCGGCTTTTTGGATCTCCTGGATCAGCAGGTTATTTCCCTGCTTGGAGCCCCGGGCTTTTCCAAGGATATTGATCCTGCCATTTTCAATGTTGACCACCGGTTTGATATTCAGGATGCCCCCGGCGAAGGCTGCTGTGGAGGAAATTCTTCCTCCCTTTTTGAGGTATTCCAGGGTGTCCAGCATGGCGATCACACACACATCTTTTTTCTTTCGTTCGATTTCCTCTGCGATTTCTTTGGCAGACATTCCCTTTTTAACGCATTCCAGGGCGTATTCTGTGAGGATACCGGTGCCGATGGCTACGGAGCTGCTGTCCACAACGAAAACCTCTTCAAATTCTCCGGCAGCAATGACAGCGCTTTGGTAGGTGCCGGAAAGCTCTGAAGAAAGGGTAAGGATCAGGGCGCTGTCGCCTGGGGCCAAGGTTTCTGAAAGCACCCTGATAAAGGCGGCAGGAGAAGCCTGGCTGGTAGTGGGCAGCACATCACATTCCACCAGCTTTTCATAAAACTGTTCATGGGTAATGGTGACCCCGTCTGTAAATTCCTCCTGTCCAAAGCAGACAGTGAGGGGAACAACGGTTACCTGCTCCCTTATGGAGGGAAGCAGATCTGTGGTAGAGTCTACGATAATTTTTACGCTCATGGGAGTGTTTCCTTTCTTTCTGATGGTTCTAGTTACCGGTAAAGGCCTTCCTTAGAAATATGGCGCAGATTTTCGGTAATGATGGAAAGCGCTTCATAAAAATGACGGCGCATTTCTTCTGTCAGTCCCTTTCCGGCTTCTGCTACGGCAAGCTCGGCCCGTTTGCTGATCTGGTCGGCAACTGTTTTTCCTTCCGGTGTAAGCTTCAGCATTCCGCGGTACAGGTTCTGCCCCTTTCCCTCCTTGATGACCAGTCCCTTGGCCTGCATAAGGGACATCATTCTGGAAACGTCCGCCTTATCCCGTCCGCAAAGCTCTGCAAGCCTGGGGGCGGTGATCCCCTCGGGATAACGGTGCAGGGTGGTCAGATAAACGGCATGGGAGGATTTCAAGTGATAGGGACGAAGTTCCTCGGCTGCAATATTATGCCAGTAACGGGAAATTTCCGATATGGCAAGGGAAAATCTTTCAAAACGATCCAGCATGGCAAGTCTCCTTTCTCTATGCCGCAACATGTTGAATAATCAACTTCTTGAGAGTATACAGGAAAGATGATGAAATGTCAACATCTCAAAGGAAAGGAAACAGAACATTGTAAAAGCAGGGTATTTTGATTATAATGAGAGTATCAGCACAGGCAAAGGAGAAGATGGCATGGCGGTTTATGAGTTTTTTGAAACGATAATGGAGCATCTGGTGGAAGTGGCCATATTGATCTTTGAGTTTATCGGAGTGATCGTGATCATTATGTCCGGCCTTAAGGGCTTTTATTACTATCTCCGGAGAAGACCTGACATGAAGCTGACTTTGGCACAGGGACTGGCGGTGGGGCTGGAATTTAAGCTTTGCAGCGAGATCCTGAAAACTGTTACCGTGCGGGATTTTAAGGAAATTGCCACTGTTGCAGGCATTATTGCCCTCAGGGCGGCGCTTACCTTCCTGATCCACTGGGAGATCAAGGAAGAAAATCATAATCAGCAGCAGGAACAGAATAAGACAGACGAAGGAAAATAAGGAAGATACAGGGAGGAAACAAAAATGGGATGTACAACCATATTGGTGGGGAAAAAGGCTTCTTATGACGGCTCCACCATGATCGCACGAAATGACGATTCGGGGTCAGGACATTTTACCCCCAAAAAATTTGTAGTGATCTCACCGGAGAAACAGCAGCGGAAATACCGGTCTGTTCTTTCCCATGTGGAAATAGAGCTTCCCGGGGAACCTATGCGGTATACGGCAATGCCCAATGCGGTGGAAGGAAAGGGGATCTGGGCGGCAGCCGGAGTGAATGAGGCAAATGTAGCCATGACGGCCACAGAAACCATTGCATCCAATCCCAGAGTGCTGGGAGCAGATCCTTTAGTGGAATACCATCCGGCCAAGGAAGGGGAGGAAGAGCTGGCAGGAGGCATTGGCGAGGAGGATATCCTTTACCTGGTGCTCCCTTATATCAAAAGCGCAAGACAGGGCGTGGAACGCCTGGGAAAGCTTCTGGAAACCTACGGAACCTATGAAATGAACGGGATCGCCTTTCAGGATCAGTCGGAGATCTGGTGGCTTGAGACCATAGGAGGACACCACTGGATTGCCAGAAGAGTTCCGGATGATGTTTATGTGGTCATGCCAAACCAGTCCGGGATCGATACCTTTGATCTGGAGGATGCTTTTTCGGAGCAGAAGGAGTATTTGTGCTCAGCGGATCTGCGGGAATTTCTTTCGGGAAACCACCTGGATCTGTCTCTGGACGGAACCTTAAATCCGAGAGATGCCTTTGGCACCCATGATGATGCAGATCATGTATACAATACGCCCAGAGCCTGGTTTATGGAGCGGTATTTTAACCCCCATACCACAAAATGGGACGGGCCGGAGGCAGAATATACGCCGGTTTCTGATGATCTGCCCTGGTGCATGATACCGGAAAAGAAGATCACGGTGGAGGACGTCAAGTATGTGCTTTCCTCTCATTTTCAGGGAACTCCCTATGATCCCTATGGGCAGTATGGGGATAAGGCCCTAAGAGGAGCTTACCGTTCCATTGGGATCAACCGGAATGATTTTGTTTCGGTGATGCAGCTTCGTCCCGGCATGGAGCAGGACAACAGCGCTGTGGAGTGGGTAGCCTTTGCTTCCAATGCCTTTAATACCCTGGCGCCCTTTTATGCCCAGGTGGAGGAAACACCGGAGTATCTGTCCTGCACCACAAAACAGGTGTCCACAGACAGCTTTTACTGGGTAAGCCGTATGATCGCAGCCATGGCAGACGCCTCCTACGGCAAATCCCTGTTCCATATTGAGCGGTATCAGGATAAGGTCATGGCGAAATCCCATGAGATAGTAGGCAGGTATGACAAACTGCTTCAAAAGGAGGCTGATGCGTTAAAGAGGCAGCAGCTTAGAAGAAGCGCAAATGAGGAGATTGCAGAAATGCTTCAGGAGGAAGCGGCAGATACGCTGGATAAGGTCTTGTATGAGCTGAGCAACCAGATGAAAAATGCTTATTCCAGATCAGATGCTTAAGGCAGCAGGCGGCCGTGGAAAATAATCTGTTTGATCTGAAGATCAGGGGTCAGAACCAGAAGATTGGCGAAGGCCCCTTTTTTGATCTGTCCGTGCAGATGGGAAAGGGAAAGCTCCCTGGCCGGATTTAGGGCAGCAGCCTTTACGGCGCTTTCCAGAGGAATTCCGGCTTCTAAGACAGCGTAGCGCAGACAGTCCATCAGGTTGGTCACAGAACCGGCAATGGTTCCGTCCTCCAAAGTGGCAAGTTTTCCGCAGACGTGAACAGACTGTCCTCCCAGGGAATAGTCACCGCCAGGCATTCCTGTGGCGCGCATGCTGTCGCTGATCAGGATCAGCCTGTCATCAGAAAAAAGCCGGAAGGCAGCACGGATCATGGGAGCGGACACATGAATGCCGTCACAGATCAGCTCTGCATGAACTCTAGGATCGTCAAAGGCAGCGCCGATGATCCCGGTATCCCTGTGGCCAAAGGGCGGCATGGCGTTAAAAAGATGGGTTACATGGCAGGCGCCCGCCTGAAAGGCTTCTGCGGCCTGCCGGTAGCAGGCAGTGCTGTGCCCTAAGGAAATAAGGGTGTCCTTACTGGCCCTGTGGATCAGATCCATAGCGCCGGGAAGCTCCGGTGCAAGAGTCATGATCTTTACAAGCTCCGGACAAATTGCTTTCAGATCATAAAAGAAAGCAGGATCAGGTTCTTTCAGGTAAGCAGGATTTTGTGCCCCTTTCCTTGCAGGGGAAACAAAGGGGCCCTCCAGGTGCACGCCAAGCAGATCGGCACCGGGGACGCCGCAGGAAGGCTTTTCACAGGCATAAGCCTTTGCGGATTTCAGGATCAGGGAAAGCTCCTCCAAAGGAAGGGTCATAGTGGCGGGACAGATGGCAGTGATCCCGTGCTGCAGCTCGTAAGCGGCAATAAAGCGAAGGGTCTCGCTTTCGTGATCGCACAGATCATGTCCCATGCAGCCGTGAAAATGCAGATCCACAAGGCCGGGGATCAAAATACAGCCGGAGGCGTCATAGACCTCTTCTTTGGGACGTCCTTTCAGGGAAGGGGAAAGTGCGCTGATGAAAGCTCCTTCTGTTAAAATATCCATGGGTTCAAAGGTGTTTTTTTCTGTAAAAACGCTTCCGTTTTGAATAATCATATCCTGCTCCATCCTACGGTAAATCTGTCTATTATAGAGAATAGCAACTTCAAATGAGAAAAACAAGCCTTGTGTCATCTTGCGAAAGTAAGAGGAGGAGACTATAATGAAAAAGAAGGTTTGTTTTTCTTTTATTATGGAATTTTGTGGAACAAAATAAGAGAAGGACTGTAAGATAAAAGAAAGAGGGGACTCCCAAATGGAGACAAAGAAAAAAACGGAAAAAGAACGGAATAACAGAATTGTGATGATCTGTCACTGGATCGAGTCTGTGATGATCGCTGTTACCTTTCTTTTGGAGATGCTGACCGGTCAGAGACCGGTATTATACGGAGTGATCATTCTGCTTCTGGCATTGGGGCCTGTGATCGCAGAGCTGTATTTCTGGCTGAAGGATCACAATACCACCATGATCAAGCATCTGGCAGCCATGGGCTTTGGCGCAATGTATACAGTGATCATATTCACGACCACCAACAATCAGTTATATTTGTATGCGCTGCCTATGGTGGTTCTGATTACGGTTTACAATGACAAGGCCTATATGCTCAAGATCATTGTGGCGATCATACTGGAAAATGCCATTACCGTAGGAGTGGGAGCAGCGACAGGCATGTTTGGATATCAGAATGCCGCTTCAGCAGTGCTGCAGATCATGGCGGTATTCCTGTTCTGCATTTATGCTTATCTGGCCGCAAGCACCCTGGAAAAAAATAATCATGAGCAGCTGTCCAGTATAGAGGACGCCCAGAATAAGACGGAAAAGGTGCTGGAAGAGGTATCCCGGAATGCAAAATTCATGCAGGAGGGCATTCAGGAAATCCATGATAAGGTGGCACAGCTCCAGATGGCCTCTGAAACTACAAAAGAAGCCATGGGACAGGTATCTGACGGTGTAACGGATACGGCGGAAGCAGTGCAGAAGCAGCTAGAGCAGACGAACACCATTGGACAGAGAGTGGAGACCGTGGGAACGGCAACCGGGGACATTGCCCAGAGAATGGAACAGACCCTGTCAGTGCTTGCCCAGGGAAAACAGGATGTGGAAGAGCTGGTACGGGAGGTGGAGACCTCCGTACAGGACAGTGCAGAGGCCGCAGAAAAGCTGGAAACGCTCAATCAGTATATTACAGAGATGAACACCATTGTAGAACTGATAAGCGGCATTACCACCAAAACCAGTCTTCTTGCCTTAAATGCCAGCATTGAAGCGGCAAGGGCAGGGGAAGCCGGAAAGGGCTTTGCTGTGGTGGCAACGGAGATTTCCGGTCTTGCGACCCAGACCAAGGATGCCACAACTCATATTACCGAGCTGATCGGCAATGTGGCCGGTTCCATTGAAGAGGTAGTAAATGTGATCCACAATATGTTAGAGGGGATCAACCGGGAAAAGGATACCACGGAAAATGCAGCAGAGAGCTTTAAGACCATTGAGCAGCATACTTATGTGATCCGGGATAATGTGGATCAGCTTAAGGACAGCGTAGAGCAGCTCAAGACGGCAAATCAGGAGATCGCAGATTCGGTTCAGACTATTTCAGCAGTATCAGAGCAGGTATCTGCACATGCAAGTGAAACGCTTCATGCCGAGGAAGAAAATATGGAGCATCTCCAGACAATTACAAACAGAGCGAAGGAACTGCTTTCCATGACAAAGGAGCAGGAAGCGGAAGGCTAAAAAGTTTATGAATGGATTTCTGATATTGGGAATACCGTTTCTGGGCACTTCACTGGGTTCAGCCATGGTATTTCTGATGAAAAATAAAATGAATGCAAAGGTGGAGAAGGCGCTCCTTGGGTTTGCGGCAGGGGTAATGATCGCGGCCTCCGTGTGGTCGCTTCTGATCCCCTCTATCGATATGGCAACGGCGCAGGGAAAGATCGGCTGGCTTCCGGCACTGGTGGGGTTTGCCCTGGGAATATTATTTCTCCTTATGCTGGATACCCTGATCCCTCATCTCCACTTAAAGAGCGAGCAGCCGGAGGGACTGAAATCAGGGCTTTCCAAGACCACCATGATGCTGTTTGCGGTGACCCTTCATAATATCCCGGAAGGAATGGCTGTGGGCGTTGCCTATGCAGGCGCACTGATGGGATCCGGGATCACAAGCGCAGGCGCCCTGGCGCTTGCCCTTGGAATTGCCATACAGAATTTCCCGGAGGGAGCGATCATTTCCATGCCTCTTCGGGCAGAGGGAATGAAAAAGCCAAAGGCCTTTTTGTGCGGAGTCCTTTCCGGAATTGTGGAACCCATAGGAGGAGCCCTTACGGTGCTGCTGGCAGCCCAGGTGTCCGGCTTTCTGCCCTATCTGCTGTCCTTTGCAGCAGGAGCCATGCTGTATGTGGTCATTGAAGAGCTGATCCCGGAATCCCAGGAGGGACAGCACAGTAACATTGGCACGATTGGAGCAGCCTGCGGGTTTGCACTGATGATGGTATTAGATGTAGCGCTAGGCTAAAAGGATATTAGAATGAAATGTAAAAGGTGCGGATTTGAAAACAAGGGGAAAAACAAATTCTGTGCTGCCTGTGGAAAACGCTTAAAAGCGCCGCTGATCCTGAAACTGATGGGGATCCTTGCGGTACTCACCGTAGTAGCAGGCAGCCTTTTTTTCAGTATAACCATATTGGAAGCAATGTGGGAAGACGGGGACGAAGGATCAGCCCAGACCTCCCGGCAGAATGAGGAGCTGCAGGAGGCAGAGGAAAGCCCATGGGATCTTGGCAGCTTATGGGATGATGCACAGGCAGGGGAAGTGGATGACTATGGCATCGATGGAACAGATCTGGAGCTTTCCGATCTGCGCCCGCATTTTGCGCAGGAGGAGTCTGCAGAGTCGGCAGTAGTCATGGTCTATATGATCGGATCCGATTTAGAGAGCATGGACGGCAGCGCCAGTGATGATATTGAGGAGATGCTGGAGGCAGACCTTGGGGAGAACCTTCAGATCGTATTGCAGACCGGCGGTGCGAAATGGTGGTACCTGGATGAGATCTCCTCCGAAAAACAGGAAAGATGGCTGATCGATCAGGAGGGCCTTTCCTATGTGGGAAGTGCGGGATCTGGCAGCATGACAAGGAAAAGCGCCCTGACGGATTTTATTTCCTTTGCGGCCGGGCAGTACCCGGCAGACAGGTATTTTCTGATCCTGTGGGATCACGGCGGCGGAACCATGGGAGGCTATGGCTATGATGAACTGTATGAGGATGAAAGCCTTTCCCTGGCGGATCTGTCGGAGGCGGTTCAAAAAAGCGGAGTGAAATTTTCCATGATCGGCTTTGACGCCTGTCTGATGGCAACGGTGGAAACAGCATTCTGCCTGGAGCCCTGTGCGGATTACCTGATAGCCTCCGAGGAATATATGCCGGGGGACGGCTGGTATTATACGGATTTTCTCACCCGCCTGGGACAGGATCCGGGCATTCCTTCTTTGGAGCTTGGAAAAGAGATTATAGACGATTATGGGTATTATTATGATAATGACGAGGTAACCCTGTCTATGATCGAGCTTCGGGAGATCCCCTATGTTTATGAAAGACTGGGAGATTTTCTACAAAATGCCAGGGCGGATGTGCAGGAGGACAATGCCAGGTTCCGGGAACTGTCTGTGGCCAGAAGCAAGGCAAGAGAATACTGTGACGCCTCGATCGACCAGGTGGATATGTACGATCTGGTGAGAAGGGCGGATTTTGAAGGGAAGGAAGAACTGCTTGCAGCCATTGAAAGCTGTGTAAAATACCGGAATGACAGCTCTCTTACAGGCTCCTATGGTCTTGCCATGTACTTTCCGTACAGCGCAATGGAAGCTTACGGCGATACCAGCCGGATATTAGACAGCATTGGCTTTTCAGAGCCCCTTGAGGTTTACAATTATTTCCTGAGCGTCATGGCAGGAGGACAGAGCAGAAATGAAACCGGCAACGGGCTTGCCACCATCCGGGAACGGGACTATGAAGAAGAAAACTGGTATCGGGATTATCAGGCGGAGTTTGATTACGGGGAAGAATATGGGGACCTGTACCTGGAAGAGACAGAAGAAGGCTTTGAACTGATCCTGGATGAGGAGGTCTGGGATCTGATCACGGATATCCAGCTTGTGGTTATGGTTTATGACGGAGAGGATTACCTGAATCTGGGCTATGACAATCTGGTTTCCTGGTCAGAGGATGGAAACCTGCTTCTGGACTTTGGATATTACTGGGTCAGCATTGACGGCCAGCCGGTTCCCTTTTTTGCGGATACTGCCTATGAAGAAGAGGGTGCCATGATCTATTCCGGCCGGGTATATGCTACTTTAAACGGAGATACGGAGATCGAACTGTATCTGGAATGGAAGCCTGTTACGGAGGAGATGGCCCAGCAGGATGAATTTGAGGCGGAGGGCTTTATCAAAGGGTACCGCGTGGTCAATGAAAATACGCTTACCGTGGCAAAAGGCTTTCTTCCCCTGCAGGAAGGGGATGAACTGGAATTTTTCTGCGACTGCTACGACGAGGACGGAGACTATTCCGGAAGCTATGTGATCGCACAGACCACGGTAGGAGCCAAGGATCCGGAGGTATCCTATGAGGAATTGGAGGATATGGAAGTGATCTGCTGGTATGCCCTGACTGATATTTATCAGCAGGAGCTTTACACGGAAACCATTGTGATCACTCCGTAATAAAAGAGCTTGACAAGAAAGGGAATTGTGGTAAGATATGCAGGTTATGGAATATTTGAACTGCCATAGACAGGATGAGGATCCCTGTGAATGTGTGATCCTGCCGGACGGCAGCGTAGAAGAACCGAAGCCTTCTCATATAGAAAAGCTGGTGCAGCTTGCAGGAGAAGAAAAGGCGGCGCTCAATGGGAAAATGGATAAGAACATGGAGCCCCTTTTTTTCCTGGTGGAATATACCGGCTGCATGCTGGTGTGGTCTACCAGAGTGGTAGAGCCTTCAAAGCCCACTATAGCCCAGGAAAACTCCCTGGAAATGCTGTATGATTCTGCGCTGCTTTCACCGGGTTTTTTAAGGCAGAAGGTAGAACCAAAATACACGGAATGTGTACAAAGAGGAAAAGAAAGAACTGTGAACCAAAATGAAAAGTAAAATGTCATGGAAAGATTATCTGCAGGTCATGATCACCATTGCGCTGCCCATTGCGTTTCAGAATTTGCTGACCACAACGGCCAGCATGGTGGATACGATCATGATCGGAGGACAGGGAGAACGATGTGTGGCGGCTGTTGGCATCTGCTCACAGATCGGATCCCTGTTTTTTAGCTGTTACTGGGGCCTGGCCAGCTCCTCTATTTTGTTTTTTTCCCAGTATTGGGGAGCCAAGGATGAAAAGGGGATCAATAAGACCTTTGGACTGACCTTCCTTTGCATGAGCGTGGTGAGCTTTGCCTTTGCGGCGGTATGTATTTTAAATCCGTCCTTTTTGCTGGAAGTTTATACGGATAAGACCGCCATCATTGAAGAGGCAGCGCCTTACATGCGGATTGTAGGCTTTGCCTATCCGCTTCAGACCTTTGCGGTGCTGATCAGTTTTCTGCTCAGAACAACAGAGAGGGTAAAGGCGCCTTTGATCTGCTCGATCGTTTCCCTGGTAGTGAATTTCTGCATTAATTATGTGCTGATCTACGGAAAATTCGGCATGCCTAAGATGGGAGTTGCAGGTGCGGCAGTGGGAACCCTGGCATCAGGTGCAGTCAACCTGATATTGTTGTTCCTTTATCTGTTAAGATCCAAGTGTTCTGTAAGCCTGCATCTTTCCCAGATGTTTGTCTTCAAGGGGGGCTTTATCCGCAGGTACCTGCTGAATGCCTTCCCGATTTTGTGCAATGAACTGTTATACGGAGTGGGACAGATGCTGGTCAATATTGTGATCGGCCATCAGGACGAGTCGGCCATTGCAGCGATGGCAGCCTTCAGAGTGTGCGAGGGCTTTGTGTACGCCTTCTTCGGAGGGCTTTCCAACGCTACCAGCGTGGTTGTCGGGCAGGCGGTAGGCGCAGGAGACCATATGAGGGCATACCGGTTTATGAAGCGTTCCGCCTTATTCTGCCCTTTGATCACCTTTGCCATTGTGCTGACCTGCGCAGTGCTCCATCAGCCCCTGTTATCTTTGTTTGGCCTGGGGGATACAGCCATGGTCTATGGCATGTATATGCTGTACATTTACCTGTTCTTTGGCAGTGTCAGAACCTGTAACTACATTATGAACGAAGGATACCGGGCAGCCGGGGAAGCAGTGTTTGGAACTGTGGTGGAGACCTGCGGATTGTTTTTGATCAGCGTTCCCGCCACCTGGATATCCGGTATGGTGCTTCATGCCCCCTTCCTTCTGGTATTTTCCTTTGTCTATACGGATGAGCTGATCCGCCTTGTGATCGAACTGATCTATACCCGTTCCGGAAAATGGATAAAGCCGGTGACAGAGCTTGGAAAGGAAAAGCTGCCACAGTTTAGGGAGCTGCTGAAGGGTTCTGCCGGGGCATAGAGGAAGAATTAGTGCGATTGGAAGCATCAGATTTTATGTTATATTTGAACAGACATGGAGCAAAGAAACAAAAAGTTGGGTGTAAAGATGACATAGAAATCTGTCTTAGGGATCATAATAAGGAAAGAGTGGCTGGATGGACAGACCTTGATTTCTTCCTGAACCGTGCCGATAGTAAAAGTGCACAGACTTTTTAGGGAACGGGAAGGGAGGAAGCAAGCATGCTGAAGCTGGACCATATTACGGATAAAACGGCATATTTTGCACAAAGTCCGGAAAAATCTGAGGACAGGAAGAGCGGGAAAACGGAACAGAAGGCAGGGGAGCAGGCAGCAGTGCTTGATCTGTCTGCAGATGTGCAGGAGAGCAGACAAAAACAATATGAGGAATATAAGGCCCGTCTTTCTGAGATGGAAACGCTGATGCAGCAGGTGGAGGATAACCGTACAAAGAAAACGCAGCGGTCTGCAATAAGTGACAGAGTGAAGATCATGGAGGTGGCAAGACGTATCGCGCGGGGAGCAAAGGTGCCTCCAAAGGATGAAAGAAAGCTTATGGAATACAGCATGGAGCTTTATATGGCGGTCAAAAATATGGCAGCTCTGTGCCAGGATAGGGATAAAAAGAAATATAAATCGCTCTGGAAGGATGAGGAGGATGGAACATCCATGGAACTTTCAGCAGGGCAGGAGGCCGGGCCAGATGGCGGAAATGGAGCAGAAATAGAAGATGTGTACAGCGGTAACCTATAAGACAAAAGATTTTTATATGGGAAGAACCCTGGACTATGAATTTTCCTATGGTGAGGAAGTTACGATCATGCCCAGAAACTATGCGCTTTCCTTTCGGAACGGGCACAAGATGAACCGGCATTATGCCATTGTGGGAATGGCCCATGTGGAGGAGGATTATCCTCTGTATTATGACGGGATCAATGAAAAGGGACTTGGGATTGCAGGGCTTAATTTTGTGGGAAACGCAGTATATCAGGACAAGGAGCCGGGGAAGGATAATCTTGCCCAGTTTGAGCTGATTCCCTATCTTCTGGGACAGTGCAGCAGCGTACAGGAAGCAAAAGAACTTCTGCAGAACCTGAACCTGACAAAGGAGGCTTTTCGGGAAGGCATGCCGCCTTCTCCCCTTCACTGGATGCTTGCGGATGAAAGGCAGGCTATCACCATAGAAGCGGTGGAAGAGGGGCTTAAGATCTATGAAAATCCTGTGGGAGTATTGACCAATAACCCGCCCTTTGACAAACAGCTTTTTGGGCTGAACAGATACCTGGGACTGTCGGTCAGGGAGCCTCAAAATACCTTCAGCAAAAAGCTGGAGCTTTCTGTCTACAGCAGAGGAATGGGAGCCATAGGGCTTCCGGGAGATCTTTCTTCCTCCTCCAGATTTGTGCGGGCAGCCTTTGTAAAAATGAATTCCTTATCCGGAGAAACGGAAGAGGAAAGTGTGAGCCAGTTTTTTCATATTCTGGGATCGGTAGATCAGCAGAGAGGCTGCTGTGAGGTTGCAGAGGGAAAATATGAGATCACCCAGTATACCTCCTGCTGCAATGCTGCAAGAGGAATTTATTATTATAGTACCTATGATAACCATCAGATCACCGCAGTGGATATGCACCGGGAGGATCTGGAGGCAGAGAAGCTGATCCGTTATCCCAAGATAGAAGGGGAACAGATCAGGATGCAGAACTGATTATTTGTCGGTGTAGCTGATCTGGACATTGATGTCCTGATTATAATTTCCAAAATTTTTGCCGTAAATGGTAAGCCCTCCTACATTGGCGGCGTCTTCTTTCACGGAAAATTTAAGCTTTATGGGCGCGCCGCTTTCCAGGGAAAGATCGGAAAGGGTGATGTTGGAAATACGCAGTCCATCAATAAAAGAACCTTCCTGATTGATTGTAAGAACCTTTAAAAGTCCATACTGGTTCCAGTAGGAGTACCACCAGTCAGGGTTAAAGAGTCCTTTTACGTCACCAAAATCACCGGGGCTGGTCCAGAAACCAACATAGACGTCATTGATGAAAAAGGAGATGTCCGAAGGCCATACATTGTTAAAGCCGGGAGTCTCCGATCCAAGCTCTGCAGAGACCATAAGCTTATCGATCTTCTGGGTGGAGGGAACAAAGTTTGGAATAGTATATTCTACAAAGCCCTTTGAAAACCAGAGAATATCGGCCGAATATCTGTCAGGATGGGCAAAATACCTGGGATCATCCACGGAACCGATGATGGCAGAGGCAGAGGCAAGACCGCAGGTAGGAGAAATGTCATAACCGGAGTAATGGCCTACCTTCAGCCCGGTATGATAGATATGGCTGTCCTGCGCTTCCGGGGAAGGATCTACATCAATTAAAATCTTATCTAAGTGAACGGTACAGATCTTTTGATTGCCGTGGCCGGAGGGCTCGGTATCAGTGGAGATCAGTCCGCAATCTTCCAGTTTCTTAATGTGGCCTGTCAGGGCGCCGTTTGTAATATTCAGGTGGGAAGCCAGGTCATTCATATTCATTCCATTATTTTCCTGAAGAAGTCTGATGATTTCTATGCGGACATTGGAGCCAAGCGCCTTAAAGATATCAATTCCGTCCTCCAATGATTTGATGTGAAGCATAACTGTCCCCCTTTTAACCGTAATTTCTTCTATTATAACAGCGGAATTTTGGAAAAGCAACGAAAGCAGGGAAACAGTGTGCTATAATAGGGCCATGGAAAAGAGAAAAATATTATTACGTCTTTTTGTTTCAACTTTATATTTGCGCCTTTACCTTTGGGGGAGGCTATGCGATCGCCACCCTTATGAAGAAGAAATTTGTGGATGAGTATCACTGGATTAAGGAAGAGGAAATGCTGGATCTTTTGATTTTTGTGCTCTGCCTGCTTCTTCTGAAAAAGGCAAGAATGAACCCTATCTGGGTGATGCTTCTGGCAGGAGCTGCGAATGTGGCGCTGTCGCTTGCAGGTCTATGAGTAAAAAATGCTTATGTGACACGGCAGACACCTACAAGCTCAGGTATATGCAGCATTTTATCGTCAATATAGTAATCACAGGTGATCTTCCGGCTGTTGTTGCCGTAAAGGGCAACGATTTCCGGGAGATTGTCATTTACGGCGTCAAATTCAAGGCCCTGCTTCCGGCACCAGTCCACAGCGTTTGCCAGGGCGTCCCCGGCACGGCAGGTCCACAGGATCAGCTTGTTCCCCATATCCTTCCACCTTTGCAGGTAGGCGATCAGCGCATAATTCGGTTCTCCCAGCTCAGGCCAGTTACTGTAGCATAAGGTGCCGTCAAAGTCTACGGCAATGATCTGATAACTCATCTCTATATTCATAGCCATTCCTCCTTCCTGATGTCCGGCTGCTTTTTACCAAATTTTGAGTTGACACAGGGGATATTATGCTTGTATCCCCCTTGAATCGGCACACTTAAATCATAACAGAACAAAAGTACAATAAACCGGACTTATTCAAGCAATCCTTGCAAAACCTCATAAAATTTGTAGTTGACAAATACCCCCATGGGGTATATTATTTGACTGCAGCAAAGGAAGAAGGAAATTGTGGCATAAAGTGCCGCAAAGAGGAGGAAGCTATGGACGAGAGCAAAAAAGAAAAAATGACGAAAGAAAACGATCCGCCTTGCTGCTGCATGAGAAGCGCCAAAACCAAGGAACGGCCGGAAAAGGAATACAGAGACCTGATGAACCGGCTGAAACGGATCGAGGGCCAGGTGAGAGGCATTCAGAATATGCTGGAAACCGATGCCTATTGTGCGGATATTCTGGTACAGGTAGCTGCGGTCAATGCCGCTTTGAACAGCTTTAACAAGGTTTTGATGGCGGATCATGTAAGAACCTGTGTGGCCGAGAACATCCGCCAGGGAAATGATGAAGTGATTGATGAGCTTGTGGGGCTATTACAGAAGTTAATGCGATAAATAGAGGATTGTCCTGAAATGCAAGAATATTTGCAAATAGCTATGCGGACAACCTATTTATAAGCAGGTGCTATAGAGCGGCCGGTACTTAGGCGCTGCATTTTGGCGCCTTATGTACCGCTGCCAGCGATATGCAGTGAGAACGTGCCTGCGTTAAATAGTTTGTCCCGCATAATTTACTTGGATTTTAAGGCATTTCAGGACAATCCGGTTATAGTGGGGAGGAAAGGAGAGATCATTTTGCAACAATTTCATATAACGGGAATGAGCTGTGCTGCCTGCAGCAGCCGGGTAGAAAAGGCGGTTTCCAAGGTGCCGGGAGTAGACAGCTGTTCCGTCAGTCTTTTGACAAATACCATGGGAGTAGAGGGAAGCGCCGGGGAGCAGGATATTATCGCAGCGGTAGAGGCGGCAGGATACGGCGCAAGCGTAATGGGAGCGCCGCAAAAGGGAGAAGGAAATAGTACGGCATTGGAATATGAAGGAATGCTGGAGGATACCCAGACACCTGCCATGAAAAGGAGATTGATCGTCTCCCTGTGCCTGCTGCTTCCGCTGATGTACCTTTCCATGGGACATATGATGTGGGACTGGCCGCTTCCCGGCTTCCTGGTTGGAAACCATGTTGCCATGGGACTGTGGCAGCTGCTTTTTACAGCAGCCATCATGGTGGTAAATCAGAAATTTTTTATCAGCGGTTATAAGAGCCTCTGGCATCGTGCCCCTAATATGGACACGCTGGTGGCACTTGGCAGTACGGCCGCCTTTGGCTACAGCGTTTTTGCACTGTTTGCCATGACAGACGCCCAGGTAAAAGGGGATGCAGACCGGGTTATGGGCTATATGCATGAGTTTTACTTTGAATCGGCAGCCATGATCCTGACCCTTATCACGGTGGGAAAAATGTTGGAGGCCCGTTCCAAGGGCAAAACAACGGATGCCCTGAAAGGGCTTATGAAGCTTTCTCCCAAGACAGCGGTCGTCAGGAGAGAGGGGACGGAAGTGACTGTGCCCATAGAGCAGGTAAGGCTGGGAGACTGCTTTGTGGTAAGACCGGGGGAAAACATTCCGGTGGACGGAATTGTAACGGAGGGCAGCAGCGCCGTAAATGAAGCGGCTCTTACAGGAGAGAGCATTCCTGTGGATAAGGAAAAGGGAGATCCGGTTTCGGCAGCTACCCTGAACCGGTCAGGCTTTCTCGTCTGTGAGGCCACCAGAGTGGGAGAGGACACTACATTATCCCAGATTATCCGTATGGTCAGCGATGCGGCGGCCACCAAAGCGCCCATTGCCAAGGTGGCGGATCAGGTTTCCAGTGTGTTTGTACCGGTGGTGATCGGGATTGCGCTTGTAACGATCCTGGTATGGCTCCTTTGCGGACAAAGCGTTGGTTATGCTCTGGCAAGAGGCATTTCCGTGCTTGTGATCAGCTGCCCCTGTGCACTGGGACTGGCCACGCCTGTGGCGATCATGGTAGGAAACGGCATGGGCGCACGAAACGGGATCCTGTTTAAGACTGCAGTTTCTCTGGAGGAAACAGGAAAGACCCGGATCGTTGCACTGGATAAGACCGGAACCATCACCATGGGAGAACCTCAGGTTACAGATGTTCTTCCCGCAGCCGGAGTGTCGGGGCAGGAGCTCTTGGAGCTTGCAGCAGCGCTGGAAAAGAAAAGCGAGCATCCTCTGGCCAAGGCGGTGCTGAAGGAAGCCATGGATAAAAAGCTTCAGCTGCAGGAAACCACAGATTTCCAGGCGGTTCCCGGCAATGGACTGACGGCCCGGCTGTCCGGGGATCTTCTGACAGGCGGAAATCTGGGCTTTATAAGGAAAAACGCACAGGTATCGCCTGAAATGGAGGAAAAAGCAGGACTTTTCTCCGAGGAAGGAAAGACACCGCTGTTTTTCAGCAGGAATGGAGAACTGCTGGGAGTGATCGCTGTGGCGGATGTGATGAAGGAAGACAGCAGAGAGGCCATTGCCCAGCTGAAAAATATGGGCATCCATGTGGTTATGCTTACAGGAGACAATGAAAGGACGGCAAGGGCGATCGGCCGCAAGGCAGGTGTGGACGAGGTGGTTGCCGGCGTCCTTCCGGATGGAAAGGAGGCTGTGATCACCAGGCTGAAGGCAAGCGGCAAGACGGCTATGGTAGGCGATGGGATCAATGACGCACCGGCCCTTACCAGAGCGGATATAGGAATTGCCATAGGGGCAGGAACAGATATTGCCATTGATGCAGCAGATGTGGTGCTGATGAAGAGCAGACTTTCCGATGTGGCGGCGGCGATCAGGCTCAGCCGTGCAACGCTGCGCAATATCCATGAAAACCTGTTCTGGGCTTTTATTTATAACATTATTGGGATCCCTTTGGCAGCGGGAGTCTGGATCCCGATTTTCGGGTGGACCCTAAATCCTATGTTTGGTGCGGCGGCTATGAGCCTTTCCAGCTTCTGCGTGGTCTCCAATGCACTGCGGCTGAATTTGTTCCAGGTAAGCAACAGCGCCCGGGACAGAAGGGCCAAGAATGCTTTAGGCAGTAAGCCGCTTTTAAAAGAAGAAAAGGAAGAAAAAGAGGAAAAGAAAATGGAACGGACAATGAAGGTAGAAGGAATGATGTGCGGCCACTGTGAGGCCCATGTAAAAAAGGCGTTAGAAGCGCTGGAAGGAGTAACGGGCGCTGTGGCAAGCCATGAGAAGGGAACTGTGCAGGTAAGCCTTGCCCCGGATGCCAGTGTCACAGAGGAAGAACTTAAGAAAGCAGTAGAGGCAGAGGGCTATCAGGTCAAAGAGATCCTGTAGGACATCCGCAATTATTAAAATTATTTAAATTTTTCTCATAATTTCTGGCTTTTGAAGAATAAGATGCTATACTGATAGCAGAATAAGAATTTTTTGGCATAGCCATAGAAAGGCATATAGATGATTATGAGAACAGGTAAGGCACAAGGGATAAAAACAAACTGCATCCGGTTATGGGGAACGCTCATGCTTCTTTTTATGCTTGGCATGATGAGACTGCCGGTTTATGGAGCAGAGGAGTTTTCCGTGCAGGAGCTTTCAGGAGAAGGAACAGTCACCAGCGACAGCCTGAATATCCGCTCGGGACCGGGAACAGAGTATGATGTGGTGGGCAAAGCCGCCAAAGGAACAGTCCTTGTGGTGACAGGACAGGCGGACAACGGCTGGTATCGCATTGAGCTGGAGGGAAAAAACGGTTATGCCTCCGGCAAGTACATAACCTTTGAAGCAAAGGCAGATGTAAGTGAGCAGGATCCACAGGAGCAGGCAGAGCAGAATTCGGGAACCGGCATGGGATATATTTCCCAGAGATATATTGACTATCTGAAGACGGCGGGCATTATTTTTGGCATGGTAGTCGTTGTGATCATGATCTTTATCACCCTGAAAGGCATCGGAAAGTCCAGGCGGGACGACGAAGAGTATGAAGATGAAGAGTACGATGAGGAAGAGGATGATGACGGGTACGATGATGAGGAATACGGGCAGGACGAGGAAGAAGATGAAGAACCTGTGAGAAAGCCAAGGAAAGAACCTGTAAGGAAATCCGGGGAGCAGCCTGTAAGGAAGCCGGATAGGGAAGCAGCAGGAAAAGCTGTCCCAAGGAAGGAACCCAAAGCGCCAAAGGCTTCTGATCCCATCAAAATTTCGGAAGAGGATTACCAGCTTCATATCGATCCGATTTATTTTGAAGAAGAAAAGCCCCTTCCACAGCCGGATCATGTTTCACCGGAGGATCAGAATACGAAAACGCAGGATCTGCAGAAGGCAATGAAAAAGCTTGGAGAATTGCAGGAAGAGATTGAACGGCTGAAGACGGAAAAATAAGATCAATACGGAAATAAGAAAAGCGGTGGTCAAAACCACCGCTTTTTTGCATAACTATTTGGTACCGAAGATACGGTCGCCGGCATCTCCCAGACCGGGGCAGATGTATGCGTTTTCGTTCAGGCATCTGTCCAGATGGCCTACATAGATCTGAATATCGGGGTGAGCCTTGCGAAGACGTTCAAGTCCTTCAGGAGCAGCAATGATACACATGAATTTAATATGCTTTCCTCCGTGCTGTTTGATGAAGTCCACTGCTTCAGAGCCGGATCCGCCGGTAGCCAGCATGGGATCAAGAACAACGATGGTACGCTGATCAATGGGTTCAGGAAGCTTACAGTAGTATTCGTGTGGCTCGTGGGTTTCGGGGTCACGATACAGACCGATATGTCCGACCTTTGCGGAGGGAACAAGAGCAAGGATGCCGCCTACCATGCCAAGACCGGCACGAAGGATCGGTACGATGGCCATTTTCTTTCCAGCGATCATAGGAGTCATACAGCTTTCAATGGGAGTCTTTACTTCCACATCCTCAAGGGGAAGATCACGCAGAGCTTCATAGCCCATGAGCATTGCAATTTCTTCGATCAATTTGCGGAATTCGTTGGTTCCGGTATTCACATCACGCAGGCGTGAGATCTTGTGCTGGATCAACGGATGATTTAAAACAAATACATTTTCCATGTTTTCTAGGTGTTCCATAGGTTCCTCCTTAGGTAATTCGACATCATAGATTTCTTATGTAAAATTTTAGTTCAACTTTCCTGTTTCGTCAACTAAACATTGTAGGAACCCCAAAAAGACAAAAAAGTTTATTTTGTGCTTGTAATCGGATGGATAAGAAAGTATACTCTAATGCAATAGGGTTTTTATTACAAATTAAGAGGAGGAGACAAGTGATGATGAATCAGCAGGAAGCGATTCGGGATGCCAGGGCGCTTGGAGTTCCCAAGATGCTTATCCTTGGATTGCAGCACATGTTCGCCATGTTTGGCGCAACAATTTTAGTACCGATTCTGGTAAATGTTTATTTTGAGGGAGAAGGACTTTCGATTCAGGTAACCTTGATCTGTGCAGGACTTGGAACTTTGTTTTTCCATTTATGTTCTAAACTGAAGGTACCCGCATTCTTAGGTTCTTCTTTCGCTTTTTTAGGAGGTTTTCAGACGGTAGCACAGCTTGATACCGGAATTTTTGCCAATATGACTATGGGGGAAAAGCTTCCCTATGCCTGCGGCGGTATTGTGGTAGCAGGTGCTTTATATCTGATCCTGGCGTTGGTGATCAAGCTGATCGGTGTAAGAAAGGTAATGAAGTTCTTACCTCCCGTGGTAACAGGACCGATGATTATCTGTATCGGTCTTTCTCTGGCACCCTCTGCTATTTCCAATGCATCCTCTAACTGGCTTCTTGCCCTGATCGCACTTGGAACCATTATTGTATTTAATATCTGGGGAAAGGGAATGTTCAAGATCATTCCTATTTTAATGGGCGTGGTAATCTCCTATGTGGTTGCGCTGATCTTAAATGCAGTTGGTTTTACCAATGCAGACGGCAGCGCCATCATAAACTTTGCAGGGGTTTCCACTGCAAGCTGGGTAGGACTTCCGCCTTTCCAACTGTGTAAGTTTGATATTACGGCAATTCTTGTAATGGCGCCTATCGCCCTGGCAACGATGATGGAGCATATCGGTGATATTTCCGCGATTTCCGCAACCGTAGATGAAAACTTTATTGAAGATCCCGGTCTTCACAGAACCTTGATCGGCGACGGTCTTGCTACCGCCCTTGCAGCAATGGTAGGCGGTCCTGCCAACACCACCTACGGTGAGAACACCGGAGTTCTGGAGCTGAGCAAGGTATACGATCCCAGGGTGATCCGTCTGGCCGCTGTTTATGCGGTGGTGCTCAGCTTTATTCCCAAGATGGCAGAGGTGATCGGTTCCATTCCTTCAGCCATTATCGGCGGCGTAAGCTTTATGCTTTACGGAATGATCTCAGCCATTGGCGTAAGAAATGTGGTAGAAAATAAAGTAGACTTTACCAAGTCCAGAAACCTGATTATTGCAGCAGTGATCCTTGTTTCCGGTCTGGGCTTTTCAAGCGGTCTCACCTTTACCATTGCAGGAACTTCTATTACCCTGACAGGCCTTGCCATCGCAGCCCTTGCAGGAATTATCTTAAATGCCATCCTTCCCGGAAATGATTATGTATTCGGCTCTAATCCGGAAGGAGATCAGAACCGCGGCCTTGATATGAAGCCCAATTTTGATGAAAAAGTTTCCAAATAATAAATGAAACAATGGGAATAGATACATAATAGAAGAAAAGCTGGTGAGTAAAAGCTCATCAGCTTTTTTTGTGTAAGCTCTAAAGTCCTGTCAAAAACATCCGATACAAATAGTGAATACAAGAAACAAATCCACGGAAGGAGGAAGTCTTATGCGTGTAGAAGCTTATACTCAGGTACAGCAGATTTACAGCACCAAGCAGACAGCGGCAGCAAAACAAAAGAAAGCCGTTCATTCTGCTGACCAGGTGGAAATTTCCAGCATAGGCAAGGACTTTCAAAGTGTAAAGCAGGCTGTGGCAGATGCCAGTGACATCAGGGAGGATGTAACATCACCACTTAAGGCTAAAATACAGGCAGGTACCTACGAGGTAAGTGCTGAGAGCTTTGCAGATAAGCTGATGAAAAAATATGAAGAATTGAGGTAATTCCGGTGGCGAGCTTAATGGAAAACCTGATCGAGGTACTGGATCTGGAAAGTGCAGAATACGAAAAGCTATTGGAATTATCCATGAAAAAGACACCGGTGATCATTGCCGGTGATACGGAAGGTTTAGCCAAAATCACGGATGAAGAGCAGGACGTTGTCAGCAGGATCAGCCGCTTAGAGCAAAAGCGGGAGGAGGTTTTTGCGGATATCGCCAACGTAATTAACAAGGATGTTAAAACTTTGAAGCTCACGGATCTGATCGCTATGTTAGCGCCCAGGGAAGCAGAGCAGCAAAAGCTGGCTAGAGTGCATGACAGGCTGAAAAATGCTGTATATGAGATGAAGCGTGTCAATGGACAAAATCAAATTCTGATTGAAAATGCACTTGAAATGGTAGAATTTGATATGAATATGCTGCAGGCAATGAAAGCAGCGCCTGAAACGGCCGACTATGATAAAGGAGCCATGAATACGGGCTATCACATGGGAATGGGCGCAGGCGGCTTTGATGCAAGGCAGTGATCTTTGTTAAATACGGGGTGTAAAATATGTCTTTAATGGGAAGCTTATACATCGGTGCAAGTGGACTACAAACAGGTCAGAATGCGCTGAACACAACAGCGCATAACATGTCTAATATAGATACAAAAGGGTATACCAGGCAGCAGGTGCAGCTTGGTACCCGTAATTATGTCACAATTTCTAAAAACGGGTCTTCGATTTCCTATCAGCAGACCGGTCTTGGTGTTAATTATACCAATGTAAAACAGATCAGAGATTATTTCCTTGACAGAACTTACCGCCGGGAATCCGGGCGGAGCGCTTTTTATGAAACTTCGGCAGATGCGATTGAAGAGGTGGAAAACCTTTTTCAGGAGCTGGACGGCGAAGCGTTTACGGATGCCATTAATAACCTTTGGGTATCTGTGCAGGAGCTGTCAAAGGATCCCTCAAACTCTGTAAACCAGGGACTTTTTATTCAAAGAAGCAGCGAATTCCTGACCAGGGCTTCGGCAGTATATAACGGTCTGTGTGAATATCAGGATAACTTGAACCTGAATATCAAAAAGCAGGTAGATACCATCAATAAATACGGACAGAGGATCTGCGAGCTGAACGAACAGATCCTTAAGATTGAAGCCGGACAGGTTGAGCATGCCAACGATCTCAGGGATGAGAGAAACAAGCTGACGGATGAGCTTTCTGCCATGGGAAATATTCATTTAAGAGAGGATCTGGACGGAAACTTTATCATCACCTTTGAAGGACAGGAATTTGTAAAAGCAGATTCTTATAATAAGATCATGCTGCAGACAGATAAAGTTACGGGCTTCTACACGCCGTACTGGCAGCAGCTTGCAAAGACAGAAGCAGATGGAACTGTAGACATTGACAGGGCAAAGCTTTTTGATGTGACCCAGGAAATCTCCACAGCTACCAACACGGATATCGGTTCTTTAAAATCCATGGTCATTGCAAGAGGAGACAGGAGAGCAACCTACAAGGATCTGGATCCGAAAATTTATGATAAGGAAATCTCCCAGTCTATTATGATGAACGTGCAGGCAGAATTCGATCAGCTCATCAATAAGGTTACTACCAAGATCAACGAGGTGTTCCAGAAGGCTGCCGACGCATATCCGGGATCAGATTATATGAAGGATCCCAACACCGGTCAGGCGATCAAAATTTTTGTAACGAAATCAGGGCCTGACATGACGACTGCCAATCTGATGATAGATGATACCATCAAGCAGTCCCCTTCCCTTCTGGGATTTATCAAGGATGACAAGAAGGTGGATCAGGAAACGGCAGATGCGCTGAAGGATCTGTTTACATCAGAGGATTACACCTTAAATCCCAATGTAAAAACAAAGACAAATTTTGTGAATTACTACAACAACCTGATCTCCCAGGTGGCCAATACCGGTTCTGTTCTCAGAGGGATCAGTGAAAACCAGACTATGACGGCAGATAATGTTTCGGCTGCAAGAGAGCAGGTGCTTGGAGTGTCTTCTGATGAAGAAATGAGCAACATGATCATGTTCCAGAATGCTTATAATGCCTCCAGCCGTTATATCAATGTGATCAGTGAACTGCTGGAGCATGTGATCATGACTCTCGGACGATAAAACAGGAAGGAGAAAAGAAGATGCCTTCACAATTTTTTGGATTAATGATCGGTGGTTCCGGACTTCGCGCATCCAACGCTGCACTGAACACCACTGCAAATAATATTGCAAATGCCCAGACGGCAGGATACAGCAGACAGCTTGTCACGCAGCAGGCGGCAGATGCTCTGCGGACATTTACAACCTATGGCTGTGCCGGCGCCGGGGTAGAGACCATTGCCATTGAGCGCGCAAGAGATCATTTTTATGATGTGAAATATTGGAACAACAACAGCAAGCTGGGGCAGTGCACGGTTAAGCAGTATTACGCAAAGACCATTGAAGAATATTTAAACGACGACGGTAAAAGCGGCTTTAAGACCATTTTCAATAATTTAAGCGCAGCACTTCAGACGGTGACCACCAATGCCAGTGTGGACACCGCTAAGAGCGAAATGATCTCCACAGCAAAGTCCCTGACCGATTATTTCAATAACATGTACGGCAACCTGCAGAAGCTGCAGGAGGACATTAATCTGGAGATCAAACAGAATGTGGATCAGATCAATTCCATTTCCGAGAAGATAGCCACCTTAAACAAACAGATCAATGTCATAGAGCTTTCCGGCGGCATTGCCAATGAGCTTCGGGATCAGAGAGAGCTTTTGATCGATGAGCTGTCAGAGATCGTTGATGTGGATACCACGGAATATCCGATTACAGATGCAAACGATCCGGACAGGGAGACCGGAGGGCACCGGTATATTGTCAGAATTGCAGGCGGACAGGTTCTCACAGACGGAAACGATTACAATACCCTGAGTTATGTGGCAAGGGCAGACAATGAAAAAGTAAATCAGACAGATGTAAACGGCCTTTACCGCATTACCTGGGCTAACGGCAATGAATTCAATTTAAACAACGCCTCTATGGATGGAAAATTAAAGGGCCTTGTGGAGCTGCGGGACGGAAATAATACTGCAAACTTCTATGGCAAGGTGACTAAGATCGAGGACGTGGCAGATGGCACCGGCACGGTACAGAAGATCACTGTGGAGGTTACGGCAGATTACCTGAAAAACATGCGGGAATGTACCCTTTCCGATACCGGCGGCCCGATCGATGTAGGGAATACCAGATATTACTATAAGAGCTGGGAATTTGATGCGGCAACCAATACCTATACCTTTACCATGGATGAAAGCAGGGGTAAAGTGGAAGCTTCAAAGGTAGGAAAGGAAGTTCAGACGGAGGAATCCATTAAATATCAGGGAATTCCCTATTATATGGAGCAGATGAACGCCTGGATCAGAGGCTTTGCAGAAAAGGTCAATGATATTTTTACAAGCGGTGTCGATGCAAACGGCAACAAGGGTGTGATCTTCTTTACCGGCAAAAAGAGCAACGGCCAGGAATATACAGAGGCCGATTTGAAAGACAGCAACGGCTATTATGAACTGACAGCAGGCAATTTTACAGTGAATGATCAGCTTTTAAAGGATTCTTCCCTGTTAGGAAGCAGAAGCAGTGAACTGGTGGGCGTGGAGGAATGCGGTAAGATCAAGGAAATGATCGAACTTCTTTCCAGCAAGGAAAAGTTTAATTTCCGAAATGGAAATGCGGGTCAGATGCTGGAAATGCTGCTCTCAGATGTGGCGCTGAATTCCAGTAATGCGCAGACCTTTTACAAGACCTATAAGGGAATGCAGAACAGCATTGACAATCAGAGAAGCTCCGTTTCCGGTGTGGATAAGGATGAAGAGGCGGTAAGCCTGGTAAAATACCAGAATTCCTATACCCTTGCATCCAAAATGATCCAGACGCTTACGGAAATTTACGATCAGCTGATCTTAAATACAGGTGTATAACATCCCGGTATCCTGCGGGAGCATACCAAAATATCCTATCAGGCGGCATAAGAAAAGAAAGATAAAATTGGGGAGGCATTTATATGAGAATTACAAATAAGATCATGGAAAACAATTCTCTGTATAATATTAACAACAATAAGATTTTGCAGGATAAGCTGAGCACGCAGATGGGCACTCAGAAGAAGCTTACAAGACCTTCAGATGATCCGGTGGTAGCCATCAGGGCGCTCCGCCTCCGCACCAGTGTTTCCGAGCTGACCCAGTTTTACGAAAAAAATGCAGAGGATGCAGACAGCTGGCTGGATGTTACAGGAAAGGCGCTTCTGACAGTAACGGATGTGCTGACGGACTTAAGCAAAAAAGCAAATGGCGCAGCCAATAAGGAAAAGACGGTAGATGTCCTTGCAATTTATCTGGAACAGATGAAGTCCTTAAAGGATGAGTTTTATTCTACCGGAAACGTGGATTATGCGGGAAGATACGTTTTTACGGGCTACCGTACAGACACAACCCTTACATTTACAGAAGCGGAAATCAAAGAGACTAATCCCAGATATGTGATCCATGAACAACTCAAAATGAGCGATTTTGATCGTACCAATTATACAGATATTGGAAATCTGGAGGGAATGAATGCCAGCAATTATGACAAGTCCGCAGTGAATGAACTGGATGTGGTAAACAGTGACATTCACCGGATGAGGCTTGCCTATGACAGTCTGGATGAAGCAGGCGGCGTGAAAATTGAGGTCATTGGAACAGATAAAAAGACGCCGGTTTCTACGATCACGGCAGATACGGTTTCCCTGGCAAAGAAGCCTGACCCCTATCAGATCATCCAGGAAGCAAACGAGAATAAGGTTTCAAAGACTGTGTTTATTCCCGAAACAGGAGAAGTCCTTTTTTCGGATAAGGCTTATGATGATTTAAACCAGAAGAGCGCGACTTTAAGTGGAAGCGATACGGAGATCCGTATTTCCTATACCAAGAAAAACTGGCAGGAGGGAGATCTTCGGCCGGAACACTATTTTGCGTGTGAGGGAACTACTACCAAGAACGGCGTTGACAAGACCGTCAGCTATAATCCGGAATATCTGCAGGGCGAGGAAAACGAGCAGGCTATGGAATACGACGTGGGGTACAACCAGAAGATCCGTGTCAACACCACCGCAAAGGAAGCCTTCAGTCACGGCCTTGCCCGGGATATAGATGATCTGGAGAGAGCGGTAAATACCCTGAAGGAGATCGATACCACCAAAAAGGATTTGGAAAAGGTAATGAAGGGCTTTGATGAGGGAACCACAGATTATGAGGATGCTAAGGTGAAATATGAAGCGGCTGTCAAGGCTTATGATTATATCAGGGAAAAGGTTCATAATATGTTTGAAAGCACTCTGAGCAGCACCAAGGACTATCTGGACAGCACCAACATTGCAATTACAGATAACGGAACCAGAAGCCAGAGACTCAGCCTTGTAAGCAATCGTCTGATGGATCAGAGAACCACCTTCAGAAACCTGCAGTCAGAAAACGAAAATGTAGATATTGCAGAGGCTACCATACAGCTTACCAGTGCGAAGCTGACCTATGATGCGGCGCTTATGGCCACCGGTAAGATCATGCAGAATTCCCTGATGAACTATATTTAAAGCGCAATGCGCAGAAGGAGCTTCTATGAAGATTAATACAAAGGTATTTGGAGAAGTAGAAATCGCTGATGATAAAATAATTCATTTTCCTTCCGGTATTGTAGGCTTTCCGGAGCTTACAGAGTTTACCCTTCTCCATGATGAGGAAAAGGGCGCAGGCAGCATTCACTGGTTACAGTCCATTCAGGAGCCCGGCTTTGCAATGCCGGTGATGGATCCGCTTTTGGTCTGTCCTGACTATAATCCGGAGGTAGATGACGAGCTCTTAAAACCCCTGGGCGGGCTTGACCCGGAGGAAATACTGGTTCTTGTTACCGTCACGGTTCCCAGTGACCTGAAGAAGATGAGTGTAAACCTGCGGGGGCCTGTTATTATCAATGCCGCCGCCAAGAAAGCGTGCCAGGTGATCGTGGAAGGGGAAGGCTACCAGGTGAAATACCCCGTTTATGAGATTTTAAGTGCAAGGAAAGCAGGTGAGTAAATGTTAGCTTTATCCAGAAAGAAAAATGAAGCCCTTGTTATCAATAATAATATTGAGATCACAGTGCTGGAGATCAAAGGCGAGCAGGTAAAGCTTGGCATCAGCGCACCTAAAGATGTGCCGATCTACCGCAAGGAGGTATATGTGCAGATCCAGGAGGCAAACCAGGAAGCTGTGAGCGTGGAAGGAATGGAAGCGCTTAAAAATTTACTTTCCTAAATAACATAAAAATGAAATTTCATCTAAATTTTTCCTGCCTTTTTCCGATATATAGATATGAAGGCAGGAAATTTTTTATTGACCCATCCCGAAGAAGATCGGGAGGGTTTTGATATCACACGGAGGTGATTACAATGGCTATTGAACCATTAAGCAGTGCCATGACATATCAGGCACAGACAACACAACAGGTTAAGGCGCTTCAGAAGCAGCCGGTAGAGAACACGGACGTCCAAACACCGGAACAGAGCCTTAATTATGATCCTGCTACCGTCAAAGTGGCAGATGTACAGCAAAAGGACACACAGGGGAATGGTCAGGGGACCGAGAACAATACTGCAAAGGAACAGCAGCAGGCGACCAACGAGCAGATCAAAAAGGCTGTCGAGCAGCTGAATAAGAGAATGTCTCAGTCAGAGGCAATCTTCGGCATCCATGAGGCAACCAACCGTGTTACCATTAAGATCGTAGACAAGGATACCAAGGAGGTCATTAAGGAGCTTCCGCCTGAGAAGACTCTTGACATGATTGCCAAAGCATGGGAGCTGGCCGGCCTTCTGGTTGATGAAAAGAGATAGGGGGAACCAATATGGCAATGCGTGTGACCGGTATGTATTCCGGATTAGACACAGAGACAATCGTTCAGGAACTGGTTGCTGCAAGGCAGACCAAGGTAGATGACCTGAAAAAGGAACAGACCAAGCTGGAGTGGAAACAGACAGCATGGAAGGATTTAAATAATAAGATCAGCAAGCTTTTTACAGGGACGCTTGATAATCTGGTTTATCAGTCATCCTATATGAAAAAGAAAACCACATCCTCCAATGACAATCTTGTCAGTGTGATCACAAAGGATGCGGCCATGGACAGCGTCCAGGAGCTGGAGATCAAGAAGCTTGCAAAGGCAGGCTATCTGACCGGAGGAGTGATCAAAGATAAGGATGGCAATAAGGTGACCTCCGGAAGCAAGCTGGTAGACAAACTGGGAATTGCAAGCGGAAGCAAGTTTGCCATTACGACAGGCGGTAAAACCGTTGACATTACCGTGGATGAAAATACCACCATTAATGATGTGGTATCCAAACTGCAGGACGCAGGCGTCAAGGCAAGCTTTGATGCCAAGAACCAGAGATTATTTATCGGATCGGAAGGAACCGGAGCAGCCAGTGATTTTACAATCACAGCAGACAACAGCGATGGCCTTGCCGCCATGGAAAAGCTGGGTATTCTGACCTATGGAAGCGGCGGCGATGATGATCAGGTGCTTGCAGCCTATAAAAAATGGGCGGAAATGTCTGATGATGACAAAAATGCGGCAATCAGCGCAAGAGTGGCAGAGCTTTTAAAGAGCTATACGGCAGAGCGCAGCTCTCTCGAGAAGGAAGTCAACAATCTTGACAATAAACAGGATGCCCTGATCGAAGAATTCAAAAAGGAATTTGCAGACAGTACGCTCTTTGATGATGTGACAGCTCCTGATTTTACTGACAAGCTCAGAGCCAGGATTGCAGAACTGAAGCAGGCCCAGACGGATGCGGAAGCGATTATCAATGATGAAAACGCAACTGCAGATGAAAAGTCGGCAGCGCAGGAAGCGCTGGACAAGGCAAAAAGTGAGCTTTCCTACCTGGAGGGCTATCAGTCAAATGCAAGTGCCATTGAGACTAAGAAAAACCGCATTGACGAACTGAACCAGGATTACATAAATGCAGACGGAACCGCAGGAACCAAGACTATGGAGGAAGCCACTGCCTATATAGAAGACAGGATCAGCCAGGCGCAGGATATGGTGAATGACTATGCGGCAAAGAAAGCAGCTTATGAGTCAAAGCCTGCAAACGAGCGTGCAGTTAAGACGGATGGACAGGATGCGGAAATCCTGTTAAACGGCGCCACCTTCACTGCTGACAGCAATACCTTTGAGATCAATGGCCTGACCATTACCTGCAAGGGACTTACCACGGGCGGCGAGAAAATTACCCTTACCACAGAAAATGATGTAAGCGGCATCTATGATATGATCAAGGGCTTTATCAAGGAATACGGTGAATTGATCAATGAAATGGATAAGCTTTACAATGCGGATTCTGCAAAGGGCTATGATCCTTTGACGGATGATGAAAAGGATTCCATGAGCGAAAGCGAGGTTGAAAAGTGGGAGACCAAGATCAAGGACTCCTTGCTTCGCAGGGATTCTACCTTAAACACCGTTTCCAGCGCTATGAAAGAAATTATGGCGTCAGGATTTTCCGTAAATGGCAAAACCATGTATCTGTCAGACTTCGGAATTGAAACTCTGGGCTATTTTACAGCCGCAGATAACGAGAAGAATGCATACCATATCAACGGAGATGCAGATGACGATAATGTAAAGAGCAAGACAAACACGCTTCAGGAAATGATTTCCACAGACCCTGACAGTGTAGTATCCTTCTTCACTCAGCTTGGCAAGAGCATGAATGCAAAGCTGAAGAGTCTTAGAGGCAGAACAGAATTTAGCAGTATTAATACTGTTTATGATGACAAGAAGATGAAGGAGGAGTATGATAATTATACGACCAAGATCAAGGAAGCAGAAGAAAAGCTTCAGGATTACGAGGATAAATGGTATAAGAAGTTTTCAGCAATGGAGACAGCACTGGCAAAGTTGCAGTCTAATTCCAGCGCAGTTACAAGCTTATTAGGAGGCTCATGATATGGCATTGCCCAATGCTTATGCACAGTATAAAAACAGCAAGGTTCTCACGGCATCCCCGGCAGAGCTGACCCTCATGCTGTATGAGGGAGCGATTAAATTCTGTAATATTGCTATTACGGCAATCGAGCAGAAGGAAGTGGAAAAGGCACATGTCAACATCCGCAAAGCGCAAAAGATCATAGAGCATCTGCGGGTGACTCTGGATATGAAATATCCGGTGGCAAAGGATTTTGACAATATGTATCAGTATATTGACAGAAGACTTCTGGAGGCCAATATCAGTAAAGATCCGGAAATCCTGAAGGAGGTACTGACCCATCTGCATGCCATCAGAGATACCTGGAAGGAAGTTATGCGGATCAACCGTGAGAAGGGAGTTGTATGCTGAACAGCTATCTGAGTATTCTGGAGGACAGCCTGAAAAAGAAGCTTGCTGTTCTGGAACAGATCGATGAGGTCAGCGATGTACAGACCGCACTTTTAAAGGAAGAGACCTTTGATCTGGAACGCTTCGATGCAACGGTGGATGAAAAGGACGCCTTTATCAAGCAGCTTAGCGAACTGGATGATGGCTTTGAGACCCTTTATGAAAAGGTTCGGGAAGAGCTCTTAAAGGATCGCAGGCAGTATGAGCAGCAGATAGGGCGGATGCAGAAGCTGATCGGCCAGATCACAGACAAAAGCGTTTCGATCCAGGCCAAGGAAAGCCGGAACAAGGCGGCTGTGGAGCGGTATTTTGCGAGAGAAAAGAAGAGTATCGGGCAGGACAGAAAGACGGCAAAGGCCGCCTATGGCTACTATAAGAATATGAACAATACCAATGTGCCCGCATCCAGATTTATGGATCAGAAGAAGTAAATACAGTTTGAAGCATGGAAAGCACCCTGTTTAGGCAGGTGTGCTTTTCTTTTACGGTTTCATAGCCGCGTGAGGCGATTTCCTGACGTCTTTCGTCATGAGCCAGATAATAAGCAACCTTTTCTTTTAATTCTGCTGCATTTTCAAAGCAGTCAAGATCCTGCCCGATTGTAAAGTATTCCGGAATTTCGGCCTGATAATTGGAAAGCAGAAAGCCTCTGCAGCCTAAAATATCCCAAACTCTCTGTGATAAACCGGTCTGGATAGAGCGGATGGTGATATTTAAGTTGATCTTGCTGCGGAAAAAGACTTCAGGCATTTCCAGATGAGTAGAAACGCCTCCGTGGACCCGGACGCCTGTCAGACAGGAAGAATCACTTCTGGTAAAAAGATCCACTGGAAAAGATCCTGTAAGAAGGTTCAGGGTGCGGATCCGTTCCAGTTCGGAAATGCGCATGCCAAGAAGCTGATTGGCGGCAATATAAGCATCTATATTCTGAAAAGCATCCGACATAACAGAGAATGTTTCCGGGGAGGCTTTTTTTAGCGCAGCAAGAAAGGAAGGGGTCAGCGCTTCCTGGATCAGGGATAATCCCGGAAGCTTTAACTGGGCTTCGATCAGGCCGTCTCCAAAGCCTCTGTCAAAAGCTGATAAGGGGAGCCTTTGATAAGGCGATTTTTCGGTATAAAGGGATCCGACAAAAGATACATCATAGAGGTAACGCTGTTGAACCGATGGGTACTTTTCCAAAAGACCTGAGATCACCTGATCCCAGCGGGCAACGTTGGCGCCAAGCGGCAGATAAAAAATATTGTCCGCATTTTCCCCTCGGATCTGCTCATACTGTTCATAATCAAACAGAAAAATGCGATTGCAGCCGTTGCGGATCGTTTCTGAAAAAAGCTCCAGCACCGGGCAGTCCACGCTGAGACATAAATAAAGCACATGAAGACGCTCGCAGACCTGTGAAATATAGGGAAAGTAATTGATGCTGAAGACAAAGGAGGTCTGATGAGTCAGAATAGTCTCGGCCAGCATGCTGATCCGCTTTTCCGGCTCGATCGATTTCTGGTAGATTTCCGCATCTTCCTCGATAACAGTAAGCCCCAGCGACTGAAAAGCTTCCATAATGTCCGGTTCACAAATGCTTCCATATCGATGAAAAACGATTTCCATAAATGCATCCCTCCATGGCGGTAAATACCTGCGGTTCTTTTAGGGAACCTGTGAGGATATTATAACAGACAGGAGGGATTATGCAATGCTATATATTTTCAGAAAGAAAAAAGGAGAAAAATGTACTTTTGTCTTGCAAAATACAGAGCGTCATGTATAATTTAATTAGTGAAATCACATTCGGAGCAGGAACGTTTCCTTTTTATACAAAAGATAAAACTGTGCTGAATGTGATTTCTTTGTATGGAAAAGACAGTACATGTAAGAGGAAGATTTCATGGAACAGGAACCACTTATCAGTGTGATTATACCTACCTATAACAGGGAAAAAACAATAGACAGGGCAGTGGACAGTGTGTTGAAGCAGACTTACTCCAACCTGGAAGTGATCGTTGTGGACGACGGTTCGTCAGACCGGACGGAGGAAATTGTAAAAGGAATTTCTGATCCCAGGGTGCGGTTTTACAAGCTGCCCCAAAACGGTGGGGCAGGACATGCCAGGAACGAGGGCGTGAAGCTGGCAGGGGGAGAGCTGATTGCCTTCCATGACAGTGATGATGTGTGGAGGCCGGAAAAGCTGCAAAGACAAATGGCATACTGGCAGGAACATCCGGAATTTTCTATGGTGTACTGTGCATTTCTGTCGCACCGTCCAAATGGTGAGGACGTTCAAATGCCTTATGAAGGCATGGCGGGGGAACTGGAAGGAGATGCTTTCTATTCTTTATTGCTTCGCAACAGCATGGGAACGCCAACAATGGTTCTTAAAAAGGATTGCTTTGAGGAGAGGGGAGGGTTTGACAGCCATCTTCGCTGCCTGGAGGATTGGGAATTTGCTTTAAGATTTTCAGAGAAGTATTATATTGGGTATTTGAATGAAGTGCAGGTGGATGTATATAAAACAGCAGGAAGCGTTTCGACGGAAGTGGGAGGCTTTTTTGAGGCGCGCTGCAAAATGATCGCAGATTACCATGCGGAACTGACAAGGGCAGGCCTTTTTGACCAGACTGTGGCGGATTTGTTTCTGCGGGCAGAACGGTGCGGCGCACTAGAAAAGGTAAAAAGAATGCTGCTGCTTATGCTACAGAGAGGTTGAACGGGCAGAATTGCCATGGAGAAAAGAAAGCGGTGAATATGAAAATATTATACCTGTATAGCACAGACAGGATTACAGATATTTGTTTCACATTACATAATCTGGGTTACACCGTAGAGGAGTATGATCGCAAACTGGAAAATAACCGTCTGAATGATGAGGAAATAGAATTGCTGTCCCAGTATGTGAAGGCACATGGAATCACACATCTTATGTCGACACATTTGATCTATAATGCTGCCATGGCAGCGTACCAGACAGGAATTAAATATATTTCTATTATTTGGGATGCGCCTTATATTAAAATGTACACTCCCTTTGGGAAAATGGACAATTGCTGGTTTTCAGTGTTTGACAGGATTGATGCGGAACGGTTTCGGAAAGCAGGCTTGAAGCATGTGTTATATCAGCCTCTGGCAGTCAATCCGTATGAGATAAAGAAATGGAATTTGCCGGCAAGGACAAAAGGGCGCTATTTTAATGATATATGCTTTATTGGAAGCTTATACAGCGGGAATGCCTATGACAAGGAGCTTGGGAATGCACCTTCCAGTCTGCAGCGTTATTTTGAAAGCATATTTGAGGAGGCCGCCTTCCGGTGGGATGGGCAAAACCGTATCTATGGCAAGACCAGCCCGGAGATTGTTAAATATCTGGAGATGGCAGTCCCTGAGTTTGAACTTGCCAATGTATATGATCTGGAAGACTGCAAAGTATTTGAAATTAATTATCTGGTAAGAAAGCTGGCGAACATTGAAAGAACCTGTGTACTGAATATGCTGGCTGAATATTTTAATGTCACCTGCCATACTTACGAGGAAGCGGGAAGAGAAAGGTTGTCAGGCGTGCGCATCCTTCCACCGGTAGATTACGGTGAGGCAATGTCCCTTGTATTTGCAGGAAGTAAAATTAATTTGAACATATCCTTAAAGGGAATTGAGGGTGGAACCCCTAAGAGAGTCATAGATATTTGCGGCGCAGGAGGGTTTGCGTTATCAAGCTACTGTGAGGAAACAGCAGAGCTGCTGGAAGAAGATAAGGAGATCGTGATGTTCAGGTCGCCGGAGGAACTGGTGGAAAAGGCTGATTTCTATTTAAGAAATGATCAGGCAAGAGAAAAGATTGCCATGGCAGGGCAAAAAAAGGTATTGCAAAACTATACTTATGAACGCCAGCTGAAGGAACTGATGGATTGGATCAAAAAATAAAATTAAGCTAAATAAAATTTTTTTGTTAAAAAGCTAAAGTCCTGAAAAAAAACTCCGATATACTTAACAAGTAAAGCAAAACAAATTGCTTTCTAAAAAGAAAAATCGCAGCCAGACTTTTGAATACGCGCGGATTTGAAAGGAAGGATGCAAAACAATCACCAAACGTACGCAAGGATGCGGCGTTAAATTCAAGGAGGAATAAATTATGGTAGTACAACACAATCTTACAGCAATGAACTCTAACAGAATGTTAGGATTAACGCAGTCTTCACAGGCTAAGTCAACTGAGAAGTTATCTTCCGGTTACAAGATCAACAGAGCAGCAGATGATGCAGCAGGTCTTTCCATTTCTGAGAAGATGAGACGTCAGATCAGAGGACTTACACAGGCTTCCCTGAACGCTTCTGATGGTATCTCTTGTGTACAGACAGCTGAAGGTGCCCTGAATGAAGTTCATGATATGTTACAGCGTATCAATGAGCTGGCTGTAAAGGGTGAGAACGGAACTCTTACTTCTGTAGACCGTTCTTATATCCAGTCTGAAGTTAAGCAGCTGATGAGCGAGATCGACCGTGTACAGTCCACCACAACCTTTAACGAGCAGAATCTGCTCGATGGTTCCTTCACAAACAAGGGACTTCAGGTTGGTGCTGAATCTGGTCAGCATATCGCTATCACCATTGGCAACATGAACACCAACGAACTGCTTGGTAAGGCAATTTTCAATAATGGTAATGATACTAAGTTCAAGGTTGATCATTTGGATAACAAGAGTACAGATACTGATCTGTATGGTAATTTGACAGGTGGAAAAGCAACTTTGGATGCTGAAATGCTTAACAAGTTCTATGAGTTTGATCCTACTAAGGCAGTTGATACTGATGTTAAGGGATTAACAGCAGCAACCAATGCAACAGGCAACACTGTAAAAGATGCTCCTACAGCAGCAGACTTCGCAGCTCTGAATGCATTTGCAAAGAGCGCAATGAAGACTGTTTCCCAGCAGAGATCTGATCTTGGTGCTATCCAGAACAGACTTGAGCACACCATCAAGAACCTTGACAACGTTGTAGAGAATACCACAGCTGCTGAAAGCCAGATCCGTGATACTGATATGGCTACAGAGATGGTTAAGTACTCTAACAACAACATCCTTACTCAGGCTGGTCAGGCAATGCTTGCACAGGCTAACCAGAGCAACCAGGGCGTACTGTCACTGTTAGGTTAATAGCCATTTAAGATGACTAAGAGTCATTGAATGTAACTACCAGGCGGACTCGGTTTTACCGAGTCCGCTTTTCTTTTTGCAACGATAGAATATTCAGACAGAGCAGATGAGGATTTGATATGGCAGATACAGAAAAAACATTATCAGAGCAAAGAAAGAAGAGTATTGCTATTTTTGTGGCAACACATGTAGCATTTCAGCCACCTGCAAATCCGATTTATGTTCCCTTGCATGTGGGGAAAGAAGGAAAACCGGATCTTGGATATATAGGAGATAATATTGGGGAAAATATATCGGATCTAAACTTTCTATATGGAGAACTGACAGGGCTTTACTGGATCTGGCAGAATATTTCCGGAATTGACTATGTTGGCCTTTGCCACTATAGGCGCTATTTCTTAAATAATGCCGGTTATGAAATGGACAGTGGGGATTATCTGAAACTTCTGGAAGAATATGATGTGATTGTACCACAGCACTTGAAATGTATGTCCAGTTACAAAATCCATTATGGAGAAGCGCACAACGTGCATGATCTGGAAGCGGTAGAAAGAGCGGTTGCAAAATTGTATCCTGATTATCTTGAAAGCTTCCAGAGGGTGATGGCGGGAAATATTTTTTACAGTGGAAATCTTTGCGTTATGAGCCTTTCTCTTTTAAAAGCATATGCAGAGTGGCTGTTTACGATATTTGCAGAGGCATCAGCGGAAATTGACGTCAGCGGATACGATGCTTATCACAGAAGAGTTTATGGATTTCTTTCTGAACAAATGCTGTATGTGTTTATATTAAAGAACGGGCTGAGCTATATAGAATTACCGGTTGGAATTCTGGGAGAAAAGGCAGAAACTGTGATGCTAAAAAGAGAACTTGCAGATTTGATTGCAAATGGCAGGCTGGACGAGGCACAGATCTTGTTTGAAAGCCGGATGAAGGAAAGACCGGATGTATTGCTTCCGGGCTCTGATGTTTCCGGAGAACTGCGGCTTACCTATCAGATTTTGCATTTATGTCTTTTAGAACAACGGATGGGTAAAGCAAGTCTTTTAAGTTATTCAAAGGATCTGGAAAAGCTGATACCACATTATAGAAGAATTTTGGAAATAGTGGCGAAGCGGAAAAAAGGCATAATGGCCACTGAAGATCAGTCTTATCTCAAGGAGACCGGCGTATCTGAAGAAGTGCTTTTGGAAGTGGCAAGATGCATGAAATAGATAGACCTGGCAATCGGAAGTGCAGGAGTTTGGTGGAAAAAGGCAGGAATGGCGTAAATTGACACGGATAGTTGCGTAAAGTATAATTGATAACAGAAGAAATTACGCACAATAGGGGAAGGAACATAATTCGTGAAACGATACAAAAAAAAGGAAATGCTGCAGGTAACAGCAACACTGCTTAAGGCAAACCGCACCATAATTAAAGCCTTGGAACAGAAAACAGAAGGATTACAGGATGTATTTGCGCAGTGTCAGGAATCTGCAATCATGCTGGGAACGGCAGTGGAAGAACAGTATGCGGAGAAGTGTCCTGAGAAGGTAAGTGTGCTTGTGAAATTGCTTGAGAGATACTGTGAAGCGGTTTATCAAATGAGCATGCAGACCGGGGATCTAAATATGTGCCGGAAATTTTCTAAGAGCATACAAAGACTACTGACCCAGGTGGAACATGAAATCCGATATGAGCTTCCTAAGGATCGGATAGAAGCTGTTTTTTTACCTTATAAAGCGAGCATGTGGGATAGCCTGGAGAGCGTCTTTAGGGCGGCAGAGGCAGATGAGAATACCGATGCTTATGTAATCCCGATCCCTTATTATGACCGCAACCCTGATGGAAGCTTAAAGCAGGGGCATTATGAGGCAGAGCTATATCCAGAGGATATACCGATTACCGATTATAGAGAGTATCATTTTGAGGATCGAATGCCAGATATTGTTTTTATACATAATCCCTATGATGGCGCCAACTTTGTGACTACAGTACATCCCTTCTTTTATTCTGATAACCTGAAGAAATATACGGACTGCCTGGTATATATTCCTTATTATGCAACAGCTGGGGGAATGAGTGAAGCACAGGCATTTTGTCCGGCCTATGTGAATGCGGATTATATTGTCATTCAGGCGGAGAAATACAGAAAGTACTTCGATGAAAGAATTGCAGATGAGAAATTTCTGGCATTCGGCTCTCCCAAATTTGACAGCGTAATCCAAAAATGCCAACAGCCGCCGGATCCGCCCGCAGGGTGGGAAGAGAAGATGCGCGGCAGGAAAGTTTATTTTTATAACACCAGTATTGATGGCATGCTCAGGGACACGGAAAGCTTTTTAAAGAAGATGCAGTATGTTTTTGATACTTTTGCGGCAAGAAGGGATGCATGTCTTCTGTGGAGGCCTCATCCGCTTTTGGAGTCTACCTTTGCCTCCATGAGAAGTGAGTATCTGGAAAGCTACCGGAAGCTAAAGCAAAGCTTCCTGGAGCGTGAAATCGGAATTTTGGATACTCTGCCAAGCATTGAAACGGCGATTGCCCATGCAGATGCTTATGTGGGGGATGGGGGAACCTCGGTTACCTCATTGTTTGGGGTGGTCGGGAAGCCGCTTTTTATTCTGGATAACAGGATACACAGACTACCGGAAAAGGATGAATGGAAGGGACTGGTCTATCATGCCCCATCAGATGACAGCAGGGATCAGTATGCGGTGGTGTATGGAAATAAACTGTATTATTCACCGGAGGACAATGGAAGCTATCAGTTCTTTTGTGATCTGACGCCATATGCCGGAGGGAATTATTACGGGGCTGCTTATGAGATGAACGGAACCATTTATGTAGTTCCATATAATGCAGAGCATATTTTGGCAATCAGCGATGATAAGGTGATCCGTAAGATTAATTTCCCGCATGTATGTGAGCAGAGAGGGGCATTTACAGGTGGCTTTGTTGCTGGTGAGTATCTTTTTGTTATGCCATTTAGATATCCAGATCTGTTCAGGCTGGATACAAGAACGGAGGAAATTGCCTGCGTCAGACAGATCGGCAGCTTTAACTATGGATTAGTGAATGGGCAAAATAGTGTCAGTGCCAGAACCTATCACAGAGGAAAGCTGTATTTCCTCAGTACAGACGGGGCAAGTCTGGCAATTATGGATCAGGAGACACTGGATGTTCAGGTTAGAGAAACAGGGCTTTCTCAGACCTATAAAAATATGATTCCGGAAAGTCAAAGTAAGGACATATTTTGGCTGCTTCCATTTGAGGGAACTGTGGTGGTCAGATGGGATCTGACCACAGGAGAAAAAAGAGAGTATGACCTTTGTGTGGAAGGGCTGAAATCCTTTTATAACAGACAAAATGTGCCATGCAACAGCATGTATTTTGGATCTCTTATGATAACGGGAGAGACCATAATCTTTGCACCCCAGTGGGGAAACAAATTTGTGGAGCTTGAACCTGAAACAGGAGTTGTTCGTGAGTGGAATAGTCCGTTCAGACCGGATATAATCACGGGAAATGAATACTATTCCAGTTGGGCTTTTGGCACATTTATCCGAAACAGATATGAAGAGGAAAAATATCAGTTTTATCTTTGGCAGGAACGAAAGGCTTATGATATTGATCCCAAATCTGGTGAATTTCAGGAGATAACAATGGAGTTTTCCTATGAAGAGGTCAGGGAGCATGTTCCGGGATTTACTGTGGACTCTCAGTGGATGCAGTATTGCTGTATGGAAAATGCATTTCATACTCTGGAAGGCTTTTTGGACGGTACGCTGCCCGGGGCAGCCTTTGACAGGCAGAAGCAGATTGCAGAATTTGCAAAGATCAATGCCAGCACTGATGGAAGGTGTGGGGAAAAGGTGTATGAATTCCTGAAAAGGAAAAAAGAAATCTTATAGCTGTATTGCACAGGAGAAAAAGCTGAAACGGACGAAAAACGCAGGGAAGCGAGGCCAGTATGACAAAAGTAATTACATATGGAACGTTTGATTTGTTCCATCAGGGACATTACAATCTGCTAAAGCATGCAAAAGAGCTGGGGGATTATCTGATCGTTGGCGTGACTACAGAGCATTTTGACGAGGCCAGAGGAAAGGTAAATGTGATCGATTCTACTCTTCAAAGAGTTGAAAACGTCAGAAAAACAGGATTTGCAGATGAAATCATCATAGAAGATCATGAAGGTCAAAAGATAGAGGACATCCAAAAATATGATGTTGATATTTTCACAGTGGGATCGGATTGGATCGGAACATTTGACTACCTGAAGGCCTTTTGCAAAGTGGTCTATTTGGACCGAACGCCCAACGTGTCATCTACTATGAAAAGGTCAGACCGTTTTCGCATTATTCGTGTCGGAATTGTGGGAACAGGAAGAATTGCGCCAAGGTTTGTGGCAGAAGCACGTTATGTCAGCGGGCAGGATATTGTATGTGCTTTTAACCCGGAAAAGGAAAGCGGAAGAAAATTTGAAAAGGAACACGGAATTAAGGTGTACCAGGAATCCTATGAGGAATTCTTGGAAAAGGTGGATGCCGTGTATATTGCTTCACCCAATGAAACCCACGAGGATTATGCCAGAAGAGCATTGGAGGCCGGGAAGCATGTGCTTTGTGAAAAGCCTATGACTTTTACGAAACAGCATTCCATGGAACTGTATAAAATGGCAGAGGAAAAGGATCTGGTGCTTTTTGAGGGGATCAAGACAGCATACTGTCCTGGATTTCAACAGCTGATTAATGTGGCAAGAAGCGGAAAGATCGGGGAGATCTGTGATGTGGAAGCCTGCTTTACCAGACTTGCCGATTTGACATCCAGAGAACGGACAGATGCTTCTTATGGAGGGGCTTTCCTGGAATTTGGCGGGTATGCGCTTTTGCCTATCTTTAAGCTGCTTGGAATGGATTATCGGGAGGTTCGGATCGACAGCATTCTGGGAGAAGGCGGGATCGATCTGTATACCAAGGTGCAGCTTCTTTATGAAAAGGGCATGGCAACAGCCAAAACAGGTGTTGGCGTGAAATCGGAAGGACAGCTTGTTATTGCAGGAACGAAGGGGTACATTCTGGCTCCTTCTCCCTGGTGGCTTACCAAAAAATTTGAAGTGCGATATGAGAACTCCAGTGTGGTTGAAAATTATGAACCCAGCTTTCAGGGAGATGGCCTTCGGTATGAGATCAATGAATTTATTTCTAAAATAAACGGAAACAGCCGGAATGGTTATAAGCTGACAGATCAGGAGGCTGTTGCAATGGCTGAGATTACAGAAAAATTCATGAAAAAGCGGCAGGAGATGCAAAAAAGTGAGTAAGGCAGAAAATAAGATCAGACTTGGTATCATCGGAACAGGAAGAATTGCGCACAGGTTTGCAAAGATGGCAAATGAAACAGAACTGATACCTATCAGTTATGTTTACAATCCGCACCTGCAAAGCGCAGAACAGTTTGCAGAGGATTGTGGCATATCCTTTTATACAGATAACTGGGATACCTTTGTAAGCAGGATTGATGCTGCCTATATAGCATCTCCCCATCAGACACATGAAAGCTATGCAAAAAAACTGCTTGAGACAGGTATCCATGTACTTTGCGAAAAACCTATGTGTTTTAGGCGAATGGAAGCAGAGGCACTTTATGCCCTTGCAAAGGGAAAAGACTGTATTTTAATGGAAGCACTGAAAACCGCTGACTGTCCGGGCTTCCTTGCGATGATGGAACTGGCAAAGAGCGGAGTGATCGGTGAAATACGGGATGTGGAGGCCTGCTTTTCAAGATTGACCCCTACTAATCTGCGGGAATATACAGATACAGAATGTGGAGGGAGTTTTACGGAGTTTGGCAGCTATGTACTTCTTCCTATTTTCAGACTTCTGGGAACAGGGTATCAGAGTTTTTCCTCGCAATCCATTTTGGCGCCGAATGGGGTTGACAACTATACAAGGTTGAACTTTCAATATGAAAATGCTATTGCAGCAGCAAAGACAGGACTAGGGGTAAAAACAGAAGGACAGCTTGTGATTTCCGGTACCAAGGGGTATATTTTGTGCGAATCCCCCTGGTGGCTTACCAGAACGTTTGAAGTACGCTATGAAGATCCCAACAAACGGGAGGTCTATCAGTATCCTTATGAGAACAGCGGACTTCAGTATGAACTGGAAACCTTTATAAGGAGAATACAGGAAAAAAATGCTATTTTGGAAGGCGGTATCTCGCAGGAAGAAAGTGTGGCCATGGCAGGAGTAATGGAAGTCTTCCTGGAAAAGAGCCAAAAAGAAAGAAGGCTAAAGTCTCATAGGAAACCCGTAAACATTTGGGCACATCGTGGCTGTAGCATGGAATATCCTGAAAATACATTGGAAGCTTTTGAAGCGGCGGCAAAGCTGCCGGGACTTGCCGGAATAGAGCTGGATGTGCAGTTTACAAAGGATCGTCAGATTGTAGTGTTCCATGACGAAAATGTAAGCCGTGTAACAAACGGAACCGGAAACATAAGGGATTACACCCTGGCAGAGCTGAAGAAGCTTGAGATCTGTTCCAAAGATCACCAGATTTCAAGAATTCCTACGCTGGAGGAGGTTTTGAAGCTTCTGAAGCCTTATTGTGAAGAGAAAAATCTTTTGATCAATATAGAATTGAAAACCAGTGTGATCCGCTATGAGGGGATTGAGGAGGCAACTCTGAATAAAGTCAGAGATTATGGAATGGAAACTTATATTGTATATTCCTCCTTTCTTCCGGAGTCTGTTGCACTTATAAAAAAGCTTTCTCCGTCTGCTAAGACGGGAATGCTTGCAGGAACACTTGAAGATGCGATTAAGGGCGCGCGAAAAGTAAAAGCAGATGCTCTTCATCCGGGAAATCGTGGATTAAACTGTGAGATACCAAAGGACATGCAGCATATGCCTGTGCGGGTATGGAACGGCGAGGAGCCCTTCTTTAGGGATGGACGTATCTTAAAAGAAAGGAACATGACAAAATATGTACAGTTTGGGGCAACGGATATTATTACAAATGTGCCGGAGCTGTATTTGTCATTAAAGAGTTAATAGCTCTGGAAATATGCCGATATATAATATGATGGGTAAGATTCAGGATGAATCGTGATGATGCATGGAGGCATAGATAAGGTAAGTATTTGCCGGCTGGATTGTCAGATCCAGCCGGTTTTTATCGTGGTCTTGTAACGTATGTTTCATAAAGACTATGGCGATTGTATGCTTGGATCTATATACAGAAAATGGTGAGAAAAATGAGCGAATATAGGTTGACGAGTGAAGAATTGTTACAATTACAGTCGATCCAAAAAGAGATGATTGCTGAGGTTGATAGAATATGCAGAAAATGTGGAATACATTACAACATGGTTGGTGGAACTATGCTGGGGGCTATCAGGCATCAGGGATATATTCCGTGGGATGATGATGCTGATATTGGCTTTCTGAGGAATGAATACGAGAAATTCCGAGAAGCATGTAAGACTGAACTGAATCAGGAGAAATATTACATGCAAGATTTGAGGGATACAAAAGGGTATCGATGGGGCTATGGAAAACTGAGAAGAAAAAACACTGAATTTATAAGGTTAAACCAGGAATTTATGCCATATGAACAAGGAATATCAATTGATTTGATGCCATTTGACAATGTCCCGGATAATCCGGTGTTAAGAAAAATACACTTTTTTGAATGCTTTATATTTAGGAAAATTTTTTGGTCACAAGTTGGTGCCAGGACAGAAAAAAACAGGATAATTAAGATAGTGTATAAAATGTTAGACAAAATCCCGTTTGAGTTGGTAATAAAAGTTTATCAAAGCTTCATTGAAAAAGGGAGAAATAGGAAAACAGAACTTGTGAGAATATTAACATTCCCAACCCCAAAGGGAATATATGGATACAATAGAAAATGGTATACAAAGTTGAAAAAGTACAAATTTGACGAACTGGAACTCCCGGGTGCAGCAGATTATGATGGTTACTTATCGGTTAAGTATGGTGATTATATGACATTACCACCAGAGGATAAAAGAAAAATTCATCCGGTATCGAAGATAAAAATGTAAGAGGTGCAGTGATTTGAAGACTCAAAAATATAAAGTGGGATATACAGATGGCGTATATGATTTATTTCATGTAGGACATCTGAATATGATACAGACGGCCAAACAAAACTGCGAGTATTTGATAGTAGGCGTACATGGAGATGATGTAGTTGAAGAATATAAGCATAGGAAGCCAATCATTAACGAGAATGACAGAAAGAGAATTGTGGAGTCTATTAAAGGAGTAGACAGAGCAGAAATCAACCGCTTCAGAGATAAGCTGAAGTTATGGGAGCTATATCATTTTGATGTTGTTTTTATAGGCGATGACTGGAAAGGAACGGAACGCTGGAATAATTTTGAAAAAATCCTTGCTCAGATAAATGTTGATGTTGTTTATGTGCCATATACCAGGGGGATATCGACAACGGAGATACGAGATAAAATTATGAAGGGAGAAGCGTGATGGAAGGTAGAATGAAGATTGCCATTACCATGGGAGATCCGGCGGGAATTGGAGCTGAGATAATCGTAAAGGCATTAAGTCGTGTTGAAGTTTATAGAAAATGTATGCCGGTTGTCCTGGGGGATAAAGAAGCGCTGTTAGATGCGTTAAGCTTTTGCGGTTTACCATTGGAATTAAGAGAAATAAAAAGTATAGATGAGTTGACCGGTAAGTTTGGAACAATAGAATATATTGATTTTAAACAACTGAAAAAAAATGGATGGGATTATAAGAAGAATAGTGCCATATGCGGAAAGGCATCTTTTAATTATGTTGTTAAAGCGATAGAGATCGCTATGAAAAAAGAGGTTGAAGCAGTAGTTACTGCCCCGATTAATAAGAAATCTCTTCGCATGGCTGGATTGCAATATGATGGACATACTGAAATTTTTGCCGATTATACAAACACAAAAGATTTTGCCATGCTGCTGGCAAGTAAATATTTACGAGTGATTCATGTTTCAACGCATTGTTCTTTGCGTGAGGCCTGCGACAGGGTTAAAAAGGAAAGAGTTTATGAGGTAATAAAGCTTGCAGACAGAGGTATGCGGGAATTAGGAGTGGAAAATCCAAGGATAGTGGTTTCGGCATTAAACCCACATGCATCAGAAGGTGGTCTGTTTGGAGATGAGGAAGAAAGGGAAATAGAACCTGCGATTGAGAAGGCAAGGCAGGAAGGGTTAGATGTAGAGGGACCAGAGCCGCCGGATACAGTCTTTGTTAAATGTCAGGCCGGACAATATGATATTGTAGTTGCAATGTATCATGATCAGGGTCATATACCGCTTAAATTAAATGGATTTAGATATGATCATATTCATGATAAATATGATTCCGTCAGTGGAATAAACTGTACCATCGGACTGCCGATTGTCAGGACGTCTGTTGATCATGGAACTGCATTTGGCAAAGCTGGTGAAGGCCGAGCCAATGAAGAAAGTATGGTTGATGCGATAATGGCTGCTGTTAAGATGGCTGAAAACAGGAGGGAAAATGCAAAAAGATAAGTTTTTAAATTCTTTATCTGAGGATTGGAATAATGTAAGTGAAATCGTTGTTTTTGGATTTGGAAGAACTGCGATCCGAAATGTAGATAAGCTTGCACAGGATTTTAAGATAGCAATGATTGTCGATAATGATCCACAAATTCATGGGAAAAAATATCGAAACTGCGAGGTTTTATCATTTGAAGAAGTAAAAGATAAAATACAAAATAAGAAAATCGTTGTAGCGACTAGTTCAGTTGCGTATGCAGAGATATCTGAACAGTTAAAGTCAATTGGAATGCAGGAAAATATTGATTTCTGCAGACTAAAGGATTTTATGGCTGAGTGGTATTGGAAAAATAGAAAGCAGGTATGCTTAAGCCAAACATTTTCATCCATAACATCGAGATGCACATTTAATTGCAAATATTGCAATTTCTTTATGCCGTATTTTAAATGTGATGCAAATCACTATGAATATAACGCAAACGATATATTAGAGGATTTTGATAACTACTTCAAAGTAGTGGATTATGTGGCAAGCTGGTCAATTATGGGTGGCGAGCCTTTACTAAATAAGGAACTTTCCCGAATTGTCGAAAGAGTACATCAGAAATATCATAGTAAGATAGGATACATACAGGTAATTTCAAATGGAACTATATTGCCTGATACCGAGTTGATATCCACAATGCAGAAATGCAATGTGAGAATGAGGCTGTCAGATTACACGCATGTAATTCCGTATAACGAGAAATTGCAGCAAGTTAAGGAATGCTTGGAAGAGAATGGTATTCCCTACGATATGAGTGTGTATACACAATGGTATGACCTGGGAGTTAGGTCAGATGTTATACCGGCGTTTAGAGATGAAGAGAAAATTAAGAAGCATATGCGCCTTTGTGCAACCGGATGCCACCAGTTGAATGACAGAAGATTCTATTTCTGCGGGCAGGGCTTTGCCAGATCCAAGAAAGGATTATGTACGCTTAAAGAAGGAGATTTTATTGAACTTCAAAAGTGTACAGGATCAGTTGAAGACAAAGAATTAATGTTGAAATACTGTATGGGCTACCCACCCAAAGGATATATTAGCGTGTGTGGTACATGCTATGGAATGGGAAAGGATAATGACAGGGTAGTAGGTGTTGCGGAACAAATGTAGGTGGAGATCAGGATGGAGTTTAGTTTCAGATACGAATTGGCAAATGCAAAAAAAGCAGCTATGGGCGAGATATATAATCTGGCAAAGGAGAATTTAAAACCAGGAAATAAAATAATTAATTTTGCCAGTGGACATCCTGCAACAGACATTTTTCAGGATAAGTTTATTAAAAAATATCTAAATCTAGCTTTGGAAGAGGGAGAGAAAGATATTCTCCAATATGGACCTCATATTGGATATGAACCGCTAAGAAAGCAATTTATCAAATTCGCAAATACCAAGGGATTAAATGTGAAATCGTTTGATGATTTGATGATTACATATGGAAATGTAGAAGGCATTTATCTTACAACCAATCTTTTAGTTAATAAAGGGGACAGGGTAATTGTTGAAGAACCATCCTATGTAAATGCCATAAAAGCGTTTGAACTTTCGGGTGCAGAAGTAGTATCTGTGCCTCAGGAAAATGATGGTGTAAATATTGAACTGTTAGAGCAGCAGATGAAGAATGGGGCAAAAATATTTTACACTATTCCTAATTTCAGCAATCCGTCTGGGATTACAATGTCGGAAGAAAAGCGTAATTTAGTATATGATCTCGCAGTTAAATACAATGTAATTGTGCTAGAGGACAATGCGTATGGAGATCTGAGATACAGAGGAAAGCGACTGAAAAATATTAAGGAATATGATCAGACAGGACATGTGGTATATTTGTGCTCTATGTCAAAATTAATAGCGCCGGCAGTCAGAACCGGTTTTATGGTGGCTGATGAGCAGATGATATATAAGGCTTCGGTTCTAAAAGCGGTAAGTACGAATGGTGTGACGACAATAATACAGAAGGCATTAGCTAAAATGTTTGATGAAAACGATATGTATTATGAAATTCAGAAAATATGTGATATTTATTCGGGAAAAATGTATCTTATGGAAAGTTCTATGGATAAATATTTCCCGGCGAGTGTAGTTCACTCAAGACCGGATGGGGGAATGTACATTTGGGTTACCATGCCCCAAGGAACAAATGTTGAAAAATTTTGCAGAGAATCTGCCATTAAACTTAATATACCAATTACGCCCGGAAATGGCTTCTGTGTAAAAGAGCGTGATGAATGTACCAGTATGAGATTTAATTTTGTAAAAGAGAGCCTTCCAGACATAGAAAAAGGAATTGAGTTGGTTGGTAAATTGATGGAGATAAACCAGTGAAGACGATGGCACAAAAAATCAGGAAAATAATAGAAGATATGCTGATGCATGGAGGAACAAAGCAAGTCATTATATATCCTTTTGGCGACATTGGCATGTCTGTAAAAAACACTTTAAATATGGCATATGGTGTAATGGAAGATTACATTGTTGGCAACCATTTGTGTATGTTTAATCCTAAAATACATAGTACTGATTTGTTTGATGAAATAGAAATTGAAAATTTTTCTGTTATATTAGCAACCGATCAGAAAGAATTGTATAATAAACTGGTTGAGCTTCTCTTGGCAAAGAATTTTGAACTGAGTCAAATATACACCTTTGAAAGTAATAAAAAACAGGATTTGTCTTTTTATACTAACCAGCTGGTTACAAAAATAGGTAAATATAGTTACGGTCCGATCTGTGTAGAGCATCATCCTTTAATAGAAGAAATAGGGGCATTCTGTTGCTTCGCATATGGTGTTGAGGTTGTGCCGAACCACGAGATGAAATACATTACAACTCATGATATTTTATATCTCGGCAAACAGCATATGGGAATAGACATTCCATATGAATGCTTTGAGGGTGAAAGGTACTTTTTAGAAGGGATAAAGCCAAAAGATTGTGTGACAAAGAGGAAGCGAAATAAAATAGGAAATGATGTTTGGCTAGGAAGAAATGTAACCATTACAAATGGAGCAAATATAGGAAACGGAGTCATTGCAGGCGCAGGGGCAGTAATTACAAAAGACGTTCCGGATTATGCAGTTGTTGTAGGAGTGCCAGCGAGAATAATACGTTTTAGATACACCAATAAGCAGATAGAAGCATTAAACAGAATAGCTTGGTGGAATTGGGAAGACGATAAAATAAGGAAGTATTATGACGATTTATATCTTCCCATAGAGAAATTTATAGAAAAACATGATTGCAGAGGATAGAAATTATGGGATTATTAATATTACAGGAGTTTCGGGACAAGCTGGATAATATAATGCTTAAGGCAATGCATAAAAGTGTTCTTCTATATGGGTATGAAAGTTATACTGGAAGATTTATCAAATGGTATGCGGAGTATTATCATAATATAAAAATTGATTATCTGGTTTCTACTGATATGAGTAGAAGCAGGGCTTATGATATGGAAATTTTCAGACCGAGCATACTAGATTTTGATTATAGGGATGTGCGTAATGCAATTATCTGGGTGGTCGAACCAATGACGGATACTTTGCGAGAAGCTTTGAACAAAAAGGGATATGTGTTAAACGTGGATTATTTCGATTTGTATTCGGAAATATATGGAGATGATGTCTACGGTATAAATGAAACGGGAGTAGATGTTTTTCACTTGAGAAAAGAGGGAAGACGAGATATTCAATTTTTGGAATGGCTTGAATGGAAATATGATTGCAATTTTTTGACCAGAATTAAGCATGATGATTTGGAAGTGGCAAAAGAACATGGGGAGGGCTATGGGTGTACTACGCAGAAAGAAATATTTACTATTTTAGACCGGTGTCACTGTATTCCAAAGAATAAGGACGCTATTTTTGATTATGGTTGTGGAAAAGGAGGCGCATTACTTTCTTTTTTGGATTATGGTTTTGAGCGTGTGGGAGGAGTAGAGTACGAGCCTAAAATCTATGAGGTTTTAGAACAAAACGTAAGGAAACTTGGCATCTCAGAGAGCCAAATTGAGCTGATTCAAGGTGATGCGGCAAAAGTGGATGCTGAACTGGATGAATATAATTGGTTCTATTTTTATAGACCATTTGACGGTTACATTTTTGAAAAGTGTATTGAACGGATGTGCAGAAGTTATAAGAGAAAGAAAAGAAAAATGCATATAATTGTAATATCTCCATTTAGCCATAAGCAGATCGAGGAGTCAAAAGCCTTTAGGTTAACAAATCAATTTACGATTGATTTGAGGCAGAGAGTCGTTCATTTATATGAAACATTTAATTAGCGAGGATAGTGAAAATGTATTATTTGTTTGGAGCTGGTTCAAATTGCTACAGTGTAATTGGTTTTATAGGAAAAGAAAGAATAAAGGGAATTGTTGATAATGATATATCAAAAATCGGAAAACAGTATTGCGATTGCCCAATTATTTCATTTGATCAGTTTTTGAAACAGTATCAAGGAGAATTGGTCATCATTTCGACCTTTGCGTGTCATGAAGAAGTTGAAAAGCAGCTTTGCAATAATAAGGTATCGAATTATATATTATATCCCAGATTGCAGACGAGTTATTTTTCTGCTAAACAAATTATAGATAATTGGAATTTATTGGAATACAAATCTATCTGCTTTTTTTGCAATAAGGCATTATCAATAGTCATATCAGATTATTTAAATCATGATACTGAAGGAAAAATAGAGATAAATAATATATATGATTATGCTGAAGGAGATAGACTGGAAATACTAAAAAAGGCAGATGCAATACTTGTAATGGAAGATAGTTTTGATGGCAAAAGTATTGAAATGCTGGAAAAGGCTTCAAATGTTTTATGGATCAATAAGGAAATTAGGGATATATTTCAAAAAAGATATGATAACTTAAAAAAGTTTAAGAATACGCGTTTGGATGATAAATGCTTTTTGATTGGCAATGGACCAAGCTTGAGAATAAGTGACTTGGAGGTGTTAAAGGAGAAAGGTATTTACACGATTGGATGTAATGGGATCTTTGAGATCTTTAGTGAAACCGAATGGAGGCCAAACTGCTATGTTGCAGCGGATGGAGCAGTTCCAAATGAAAGAATGTCGGAAATAGAACAGCAAGATATTCCGGTTTTTATGAAGCATTTTGTTGGGCTTGATAAGGAAGAATTTTATTTATATAGATATCAGGAATATGACTATGAAGATGAGTACCCTCGTTTTTCGGATGACATTGTAAAGTGCATATATAGGAGCGCTACGGTTATGTTTGATATGATTCAAATAGCCGTTTACATGGGATTTAAGGAAATATACCTCTTGGGAGTAGATTGTAATTATATTATGGGAGGTATGAATAATTATTTCTTTAAAAGTACAAAGCCAGACACGGTAATACATAGACCTAACAATATGGTTTTGGCATACAAGTCGGCAAAGAAGTATGCAGATTCTCACGGAATCAGAATATACAATGCTACGCGAGGAGGAAAGCTTGAAGTATTTGAAAGAATAGATTTTGATTCGCTATTTGAACAATAGTAGAGAGAGGAAAATTAGAGATTTTTGAAAGGGTAAATCTGGACACTTTATTTTAAGGATGGAGAGATAAAACGAACACAAACGTGAAGGCTGTAGTATTTGACATTGATGGAGTCATCACGGATGGAAAGAAATACCTATGCGGCCAGGAGGAAACAAAGTCGGTTGCCCTGAAAGACCTGGACGCAATCCATATGTTAAAGGAAGAAGGGTATATTGTAGGAGCAATCACAGGGGAAAGCACCCCATTTGCGCAGAGGCTGAAGGAGGAGCTTTCGCTTGACTTTTTCATTCTGGGCTGCAAGAAAAAGTGGGAGGAATTACAGAAAAGCATAGAGAAATATCATATCAGCAAAACCCAGGTCTGCTATATCGGGGATGGGAAGTACGATATGGATGCTCTGCAGCATGCAGGTTTTTCCGTGTGCCCATCGGATGCGATCTATGAGGTAAAGGAGCTATCGAAGCATGTACTGAAAACTCCCGGAGGAGAGGGCTGTATTGCGGAAGTATATACGATGCTGCATCATGGCATAGGGGCAGGGAAGGAAAAAGACCATAACGAAACGATTGTGCAGCGGATGAAGGAGCATGAGAGCATACTGCAGAGGCTTTCAGGCGATGCCGAAAGAACAGGAGCATTGTCAGAGATCATTGAGGAAATCGTCAGGTGCTATCAAAGAGGAGGAAAGCTTATGCTGTGCGGAAACGGAGGAAGCGCAGCGGATGCACAGCACCTGGCAACAGAGCTGGTTTCAAGATTTTATAAGGAAAGGGAAGCGTTGCCAGCAGTTGCACTTAATGTGAATACCTCAACAATAACTGCAATAGCAAACGATTATCAATATGATAAGGTTTTTTCCAGGCAGGTAGAGGCTTTTGGAAAAGAAGGCGATGTCCTATTGGGGATATCAACAAGCGGAAAGGCGAGGAGTGTAATAGAAGCCTTCAAGACGGGAGGAAGGAAGGGAATACGGACAATTCTGTTTACAGGGGAACTGGAAGAGGATGCGGAGATAGTAAAGTATACAGATCTCATCTTTAAGGTTCCATCGAAGGACACGCCAAGGATTCAGGAAATGCACATACTTGCGGGACATATCGTGTGTGAAGAAATTGAGAGAAGCATTGTAGAAAACGAAAGGGAGAAGAGAAGAGGATGAATGGAAAACATGTTTTTATAGTTGCAGAGATAGGAATAAACCACAATGGAGACATGGACATAGCTAAGAAGCTGATCGACTGGGCAGTGTTAGCTGACTGTGATGCGGTGAAATTTCA
>ULSO01043109.1_pt1 | contig 57167 bp, 51 predicted proteins | sample 1956701 | NCBI WGS metagenome assembly ULSO01 (sample SAMEA4835708, study PRJEB28245) | human gut metagenome | biome: gut microbiome; material: fecal sample | place: Denmark | collected 2008 | reverse complement strand
GTTTCTTTGTTTCGGTAGTCATACTTGGAATATCCTAATTCTTCATCCAGTCCTTCATCCAAAGCACCTTCCAAAATGACAGACATCATGTCACGCATGATGCTATTTACATCGGTGCCATCTTTGATGCTGATATCATTATTTTTCAGATAGTCACGCATCATTTCTCTCATTGCTGCTTTTTGTGGGCTGTCTTTTCTTCTTGCCATAAAAATAACCTCCATACTGAGTAATTTTATCTTACATCAGTTTGGAGGTTTACACAAACTTTGGGATACTCCCTCATAGTCTCTCTTATTCAAAGATAACATCATCGCGGTTAAATGTAAATTTAAAATAATTTTTGCACTTATTAAATCTGTCTACATCATCACCATATACGCAGTCAATTGACTCCCAATCATCATTGGTTCCAATTGTTACAGTAACTGTCTGAAAGCTGTTTAGTATTTCATTTGATACAGAAATAGGGACGTAGAAGTCTACTACAGACAGTGGATTGACATCGTCAAACAGATACTCGCCATCACGAACAGGACATATACAGTAATAAAAATAATATTTGTCATCGAAGCAAACTACAACGGAACTATTCCATATCGACTTTGGAGTGCCACATAAGTTTTTAACCTGGCCTCTAATATAAAACAATTGCTCGTCATCTCCCTTATCAGCATAAACTATCATAGGATGATTATCGGTTCCTGTGGCAATTTTATCAACATTTAATTCCATATAATCATTAGTGATTATATCATCTTTTTTATACTCTGGAATAGCCGCTTCAGTGGCTTCTTCAGTGGTCTCCTCAGAAGTGTTTTCTGTAGATGATACGGTTGCCTCTTCACTAACAATATCAGTTGATGCTGTTGTCCCGTTATTGTTTGAACATCCACAACATAATATTAAAGTTGTAGCTGTACATAACAGTAGAAATTTTTTTCTCATATATTAAATCCTCCCTATATATAGAATCTATGCAACTATAACACATTTTTTATGTGATTTCAATGATCATAAAGAAAAGGAAGGTAACAGTGTTTTGAAAAATAATGGATTTTGATTGCGACAGCGTTGTATTCTTTTGCAGGGCTTGATGGAGTGGTAGAGGTAGCTGTTGGAAGTTTTATAATGGTATTTGTAGCGTTGCAGCTTTTTATTAAAATTTCAGAGAGTCGAGGTAAAAAGAAAGGGAGTGTTCTTCTTGCAATCTGGAAGTGATTCTCATAAACTCCATCCCGATAGAAATGAGTCGGTGGGGTGGTGAAAGTATATGGGATCGGAGGTGGCTATAGGTTCCGGTAAAAAAACTTTATTCTACTGTATGATTCCAACTGAAGAAAAATTGAGGAGAAACTAGGAGCAGATGAATAAATTCTGTAAAAAACAAAAATCTGCTATGTAGAGGATAGAAGTAAAGTGGTTAGTGTGATATACTATATAAATAGAAAAATATCAGAGCTATTGTTACGAAATTTGCGTTGTAGATAGAAAACTGGCTATGGCAGGAGACTTCGAAAGAATATCCAGAGAAATGAGTGTGAGTGATATATGGGAGAATGGCTTGGGGATATTATAGGTGTTTCGGATCAACGACCGAATGGCTATGAGCTGTTGATAGAGTTACAGATATGCAATTAAGAAATTCAGATAGTTTAGATTGAATAGGAGGATTCTTATGAGGATAGCAGACATTCAGAAGCAGAGAGTTGAATGGAAAAGAAAGGCCTGGGCAATTCCGGAGTTTCGGGGGAAAAAGCAGGACTGGTTTGCAATAGTGATTGAGCTTGTCTCGTTACTGGATAGAAATTCAGTTGCAGATCAGAGTATGGTTCCCAATCTGACAACTACAGATATCGCATATCCGTGGAGAAATTATGCATCCTTTCTGAAAGGAGCAGGACTTGTCAGCAATAAGGCAGGGTTGCTTTGTCTGACAGATGTTGGACAGCAATTTGCGAAAACACAGAGCAGACGATATTTGGCAGATTTATTGCATGAGAAATATCGATTGTTTGGAGAGGTGCTGGCATTGCTGGAAACAGATTCAAAGACTATCGAAGAGGTGGACAGGGAGCTTTGCAAGGAGTATTGTCTGGACTGGACAAACCTCAATAATACAAGGCGCAGGATGGATTGGCTTGAGGTTCTGGAGCTGATTGAGGGCGTCGGGAACAGGAAATGGGGATTGACACCGGAAGGAAAGAAGGCTGTGGAAGAATGGCCGCTGGTGTCACCGGATGTAATAGATATGCCGTTGACAGAGGAGGAAATTCGTATTTTGCCGCCGCCGACGGAGATAGCGGAGCTTTTATCGGTACTGCAAGAAAATCCGGCACTGCATAAGAAGAGGAATATCTATAATATCTGGGCACCAAGTCCGAACCGGATTGAGAATGTGAAGACGATCGTACAGTATGCCTTTGAAAGAGTTTCACGCGCGGATCTGTTTGAATTTGTTGAGAATGAATTTAATCTGAAAGCGAGCAGTGTGGAGTCTATGATGCCATTCCTGAAGGCAGATGGGCTGATAGAAGAGGTGGGGAAAGGCATATATGTTGCAACACCGGCTGCAAAGGCATGGTGTGAAAGTGGAAATGATCTGGATTTTATCAGAATCGTGCATGCGCATAAAAGGTTTGTAGGAGAAATGATTCTGGCAGCAGAACAGGTGGTTACCAGAAATGAGATTTATGCAGAGGCTTTGAAATATGGACTGAATACAGAAAAAGCAAGATGGATCACAGGATTTCTGATTGAAGCAGGCTTGTTGGAGGAGACACAGTATCTGCATGTAAAGGCAACACCATTGGGAATAAAGTTTGCAAAGGAACTGCCGTTAATGCCGGAAGAACTGTGCGAACAGAATGAAATAGAAGGTCAGAGCACATTACCGGGTGAAGAGGCAGATATTGACCAGAAGGGCCAGGAAGAAAATCCTGTTTTTACAGCATTAAGAGTGGCAGGTAAGGATCCAATGGCTGAAGGAAAAGCTTCCGGCGTGGCATATGAAGAGAACATTGCAGCAGTCTTCCGGTATATGGGATTTGATGCTATTCGCATTGGAGGAGCAGGAAATACAGACGTGGTAGTGCGCTGGAAGGATGAGGAAGGGAAGGTTGTTACGGCCATTGTTGATGCAAAATCAAGAGCAAATGGTACGGTTACGCATAACGATATCAGTGATGTGGCGATAGAAACGCATAAGGAAAAGAATGAAGCAGACTATGTGGCAATTGTGGGACCGGGATTTAACGAGGGTACGATAAAGGATTATGCCAGAAAAAAGGGATTCGCACTTGTAACAGATGATGAATTGATCGATATTGCGGTAAATGCTACGGCCCTGGGGCTTTCATTAACGGAAATTGCACTGTTATTTAAAGTACCTAACGGACTGTCCCAGCTGGATGAATTGATGAATATGCAGAAACGGAGACTTGAAATTGTTACGCTGGTCATTAATACGTTTCGGGAAGAGCAGGAAGCAATGGATAGTCTGTCGGCCAGAGATTTATATTTTCTATTGCGAAGGACAAGTATTTCACCATCTTTGGAGGAGTTGATCAACGCATTTGAACTTCTTTCAACAGAAGAAGTAGGAGTATTAACACAAACGAAGCGGTCATCTGCAGTGGAAAACAACACGTATTCCATTCGGAATGAGGTGCAGAGTGTTAACCGTCTGCGGGCACTGGCGGCGGCAATCGAAAAAGGACTGGCTTAGGGATTATCATGGATATTACGGTAATAAGATCAAACAGAAAAACAGTGGCAATCCAGGTGAATGCAGATCTGACGGTAACAGTGAGAGTGCCGCAACGTACCTCCCGGAAGGATATTGAGAGAATTATAAGGGAGAAAGAACCTTGGATCCGAAAGCATATAGAGCAGATCCGGGCGAAAAAGGAAGCATATGAGGCTATGGAGACTTCGCATCTGACGGATGAAGAAATCCGGGAGCTTGCGGATAAGGCACGGAAGTATATCCCGGAGCGGGTGGCATATTTCGCAGAGCGTATGGGCGTTACATATGGCAGGATTACGATACGCAATCAGAAAACCAGATGGGGAAGCTGTAGCAGCAAAGGAAATCTTAACTTTAACTGCCTTCTGATGTTGACACCGGCGGAGATTATAGATTATGTTGTTGTACATGAGCTTTGTCACAGGAAGGAAATGAATCATTCGAGGGCCTTCTGGAATGAAGTGGAGAAAGTGCTTCCGGACTATAGGGAAGCCGTAAGGTGGCTGAAGGAAGAAGGCAGTCAGATCATGTGGAGACAAAAATAGCGATTTGGGCTTAAGAAGAATGAAAACAGGAGGATATTATCATGGAAAGAGTCGTTAAATTTTTGAAAGAGGCAGAAACATATTATTTGGCAACGGTAGAAGGTGATCAGCCGAGAGTAAGACCTTTTGGAACTGCTCATATTTTTGAAGGCAGATTGTACATTCAGACCGGAAAGGTAAAGGATGTTTCAAAACAGATTCACGCAAATCCGAAGGTGGAGATCTGTGCATTTAAGAATGGAGAATGGCTTCGTGTAGCCGGAGAACTTGTAGAAGATGATAGAAGAGAAGCAAGGCAGTCTATGCTTGATGCGTATCCGTCTTTACAAAAGATGTATTCGGCAGATGATGGTAATACGGAGGTGTTTTACTTTAAGAATGCGGTAGCTACATTTTCAGCATTTACACATGAACCGGAAGTAGTGAAGTTCTGATGACGAAGGATGAATGGTACAATCAATTATTTGAGCAGCTTGGTAATTCCAAGTTCCGGAGCAGGTTTCATCTGAAACAAAAAGAGATTGATTATATCAATGAAAAGGGACTGGATACCATCCGGCAGCATGCAAAGGATTTTATTGAAAAGAGAGAAGCTCCGGCATATATACCCAATGATGGAAAGCAGACTCCGACAAAAGGACATCCGGTATTTATTGCACAGCATGCAACAGCGACATGCTGCAGGGAGTGCATTCGGAAATGGCACAAAATCCAGCCGGGCAGGGAGCTGAGTCAGGTGCAGCAGGAATACCTGGTAGATGTAATTATGACGTGGATTCAGAAGGAACTGGAGAGGCAGAAAAAGGAATCATGAAGCTGAAGAATGTTTTAATAGTAGTTGACGATATGGAAGAATCCATTCGTTTTTATAAAGAAATGTTTGGATTGCAGGTAATTATGAGACAGGAAGGCAATGTAATACTGTCTGAAGGGCTTGTATTGCAGGATGTAGGGATATGGGCTGCTGTGATTGGAGACAATGCGATACCATTCAATAATAGGACGGAACTGTACTTCGAAGATAATGATGTTAAGGGACTTGTAGAGAAACTTACTTCAAGTGATATTCCGGTGAAGTTTAAGACGGAATTGACAGAACTGGCCGGTGGGCAAAAGGTGGTAAGATTTTATGACCCATCGGGAAATCTTATAGAAGTGCGGGGAAAGTGATGCATTTGATGAAGGCAGTAAAAGGTGACGGAACAAAAGATGCAGATGTACAGGTGATTGTAATAAAATGAAGATGATATTTAAAGATTAAGTTTGTGCCAGAACAGAAAGTATGATGATATGACCTCACTGGATTGTTGTCCGGTGAGGTTGTTTTATGTTAAAAGAGTGAAACATAAATGCTCAATATTGGAATGAGTGAGACGAGGATTGCAATCAAAAAATATTACCTAAAGAGTAATGAAAATGTTGAAAGAAAAAGAATGGTATGATATATTATTGTTACCATTATGGTAATAAAAAGAAAAGGAGATGGATATAATAAATTGAGTATGACGATTTTGTATAAGAATAAAACTGTTAAAGAACAGTTTTGCTCTAAATACAAGAAGAAATGGAGATATCCAGACCAAGTAAAGAAAAAGCTTGAGGCTGCAGAAAATTTTATTGCCAATTCAGACTCCTTGTTGGATATTGCTAATTATGTGCCTTTTCATTTCGAAAGGTTAAAAGGGGATAGAAAGGATGAATGGAGCATTAGACTTGGCAATACAGGATATCGTGTAACAATGATTCCCTGTGATGATTTTGAAAATGAAATCATTGAGGGAGACATAATGGCTCAGTGTAAAATGATAAAAATAGTTAGAGTAACGGAGGTGTCGAACCATTATGAATAATATAAGAGAATATAAAGATGTTGTGGCATTTCATCCAGGTTACTATATTGCGGATATTATTGAGGATATGGGTATTAGTCAGGCGGAATTTGCTGCCAGATTAGGTACTAATACAAAAACGCTTAGCTATCTGTTAAATGGCCGAGCAAATATAACAAATGATCTTGCAAAGAAATTATCCGTTATGATGGGAACAAGTCCCGATGTATGGTTGAATTTACAAAAAGCTTATGATCAAAAACTGATTGAAATACAACAAGCGAAGGACTTTGATAAACAAGCAGAAATCGTAAAGCTGATTGATTATAAATATTTTGTAGAAGTAGCAGGCCTGCCAAATACGAAAATAATGAAGGAAAAGATAACATACCTATGTAGCTGGTTTAAAGTGTCAGATTTGAAAATTATGCTAAAACCAGATTTCTTAGTAAATTATAGAACTGGTGTTAGTGATGTAAATGAAAAAAATATAATAAACTCCAAAGCATGGATTCAAACTGCAATTAATTTTTCAAACAGGATTGAAACGAAACCATATAATGCTGAAAAGTTAAAGACATATTTGCCGGAACTTAGAAGTATGACGATACAAGCACCAGAGGTATTTCTGCCAAGAATGCGAGACATATTTGCAGAATGTGGAGTTGCATTTGTTCTATTGCCTAATCTCAAGAATTCCGGTGTTAATGGTGCAGTTAAGTGGATAAATGATGAACGGGTAGTTCTTGCTATGAATAATAGAAGACTTGATGCTGATATTTTTTGGTTTTCACTTTTTCATGAGGTAAAGCATGTATTGCAAAGGAAGATAAAAACAGTATTTGTGAGTTATGATGAGAAAGAAATGGAAGAGGTAAATAAGCAATTAGAGGAAGAGGCAGATAATTTTGCAACAAATTATCTTATTCCTGCATCGGACTTTAGAAGGTTTTCTCCAACTAAGTTTACATCAGACGCTGAAATTCTTGCGTTTGCAAAGTCTATTGGCATACATCCGGGGATAGTGGCAGGTAGATTACAACATGAAGGAATTCTGTTACCAAATAGATGTTCAAAATTCAAAGAAAAGTACGATATAAAGATTAATCATACTGCATAGTTCAAGGCAGGTTGATTCTGATTTGAACTATAATGTGTGGAAGCGAGCTACCTATAATATTGTGACGGTGAATTAAAATGTATGGAAACAAAAGAGGAAAACAACTGAACAAATATGTACCGGATTATGTGGTGTTTGATCTGGAGACAACCGGGATATCTGCGAATTATGATGAGGTGATCGAAATTTCAGCCGTAAAGGTGCGCGGAGGTAAAATCATCGATGAATTCAGTACGCTTGTCAATCCGGGAAGAAGGATTCCGTATGGTGCCAGTGCAGTGAACCACATTTATGATGAGATGGTGGCAGACGCACCGGCGTTTGAAGAAGTATTGCCGCTGTTCCTCGAATTTATAGAAAATGATATTCTGGTCGGACATAATATTGCGTCGTTTGATATGAAGTTTTTGTATCGCGACCTTGAGAAATATATGGGACAGATATTGACAAATGATTTCGTGGATACATTGCACCTTGCAAAAATTGTATTCCCGGATTGGAAGCATCGGAGATTGGGGGACCTTGCAGAGTATTATGGCATCTCTACGAAGGGCACACACCGTGCATTGACGGACTGTAAGATGAACCAGAAGGTATTTGAACTGCTTGGAAAAGAACTGTCCGGCGAAGGAACGACGAATGCACGACAGGCTGTTAAATTGTGCCCGAAATGTGGGCTGGCAATGGTAAAACGAAATGGAAGGTTCGGAGAATTCTGGGGTTGCGGTGGCTTCCCGGGTTGCCGGTATACAGAGAATATTTAATGAGTCAATACGGAGACATAGCAGGACGCTTTTTCTGGAAGACTGTTATTCAGGAATTCAAGCAGTTACAGGTCGGAAGCGTGCTGTGGTTGTATTGACAAACAGATATAAAATATATACAATACGGTTTATTCCGGTCGGAATGAGAAAATATTCAAATAAAATAAAGAGGGGAAAACACATGGTAAAGAAAACGAAACAGACACTGGCAATTATGCTGGTGGTAGTAATGGTGACACTTCTGGCACCGTCAGGAGTATTTGCGGCAAATCTACATGAGAATCAGGTACATATTATTGTGCAGAATAACACCTGGCCGACAAGTAACGGGGCTGCATGGGATGGCGTCCTGGTAGATGTGTGGGTGGATATTGATGCGAACAATCCGACTGCATTGCAGGCGTTGGCAACAGCAGTAGGAGGCGAGGCAAATGTGGATGTGGTAGCAAGCGGCTGGGGAGATTACATTGCCGCAATTAAAAATGATACGAAAGGCTGGGTTCGGAACGGACAGGCCGGTACAAGCGCAGGCTGGATGTTTTCCGTTAACGGTGCATATGCACCGGTTGGAATTACGAATTATGCATTTATACAGTCCGGCGATGAATTTACATTTTCATATAGTTTGAATTATGGTGAAGACTTGGGACAAAAGTGGGATATCACGAAGAATAAGTTAAAATCATTGGTAGTAAGTGAAGGCGTGCTTTCTCCGGCATTTTCACCGGATACAACGGAATATACGCTGACGATTCCGGAAGGAACCTCCGGCGTAATTGTAACTCCGGAGCTGGAAAATCCGGCGTGTACAATGGACATTAAATCCGGAGGCACACTGTATAATCGTAATACAGAGATTCCGGTTGTAAATGGTACACAGATTCAGATAAAAAATACAATCAGTGTCTATAATTATGAGACCAGTACCAATGAGATAGCAACTTCTATCTATACCATTTATGTTAAGGAAGAATCCGATGTAAGTGTAGATGCTATGCTGCAGGATATGACTGCTATGTATAAGAGAACCGCAGGCATCTATGAATATGGCAATGAATGGGTAGTATTATCCTTGGCAAGAGCCGGCAAGCTTTCCGATGAGGGAAAAGAGGCATATTATCAGGATTTGGTAAGAGAAGTAACAGCATTAAAGAGTGAAAAGCTGGATAATACATATGCAACTACGAATGAACGGGTAGTTCTTACACTGAGTGCTATCGGTAAGGATCCGGAGAATGTTGCCGGATATAATTTATTGGTGCCGTTGGCAGATATGTCTTACATTACGGCACAGGGACAGAATGCGGCAATTTATGCATTGCTGGCATTTGATTCAAAGCAGTATACGATTCCGACCGCACCGGAGGGTGCAGTACAGACAACCAGAGACGGACTGATTGAATATTTATTGTCAAAGGAGCTGGCAACCGGTGGCTGGGACTGGGCCTCTGCAAAGGCAGACACGGATTTGACGGCCATGGCAATTCAGGCATTGGCACCGTATTATACAACGAAGCCGGAAGTAAAGGCATCCGTAGACCGGGCATTAGAGTTATTATCCGGAATGCAGAATCCGGACGGAAGCTATGCAAGTATGGGTGTCACAAATTCAAACAGCACGGCACAGGTGGTTCTGGCATTAACCAGTATGAATATTGATCCGTCGACAGACGGACGGTTTGTAAAAGGCAGATACTCGTCTTTGCACAGTCTTGGGGACTTTTATATGCCGGGCTACGGTTTCAAATATGTTTTCAGTGATGCAGGGGAAAATGGATATGCAACAATACAGGTATATGAAGCATTGGTAGCAAGTAAGCGGTTTGTGGATCACAAGAGTACTTTCTTTGATATGCGGGATGTTGAAATGAAACAGCCGACAACGGAGGAAGGATCAACGACGGAAACAACGACTACGGAAGAAACAACGGGCACAGCGACTACAGAAGAAGCAACGGCAACAACAGCAACAACGGCTACGACAGAATCGACAACAGCAACAGCTACTACGGCAACTACCGCAGGAATGGAAACCACGACTCCGAAGACCGGGGATGAAGTATCGATAATGGCATTTGCAGTATTGGGAATCTTGTCAGCAGTCGGAGGTGCTGTGGCAATGCGGAGGAGAAAATAGTTAATAAGAGGAAGGTGATGGCCATAGAAAGTATAAATACCAATTGTTAGGAGGTATTGTGATTTTGCTGGCGGTTGCCTTCTTTTTTGATGCGTGGAATTGAAAGTGGTTACTTTGCGAGAGAGTGAGGAATATATTTATATGTTTAAATTTAATGATGGAAAATGGTAGAATTTAAGGTATGGATGAAAATTTGATTCTAAAGTAACTTAAGTTGTATATAGGGGGATCTGTAGATGATGTAGTGATGAAATTATACTCTTGAATCAAAAGCTGGAGTTTTCTGATAAAAAATGCTTTGTAGAATGGCAAAAGAGTGGTTACCGGCTATATATTAACAGAGGATGTTTATTGATTTGAATATTATATTTTTGTATACTCGAGAGTAATGGTGAGAAAAATATTTGATAGCAATAATTGGTATTGTACTGAGAATGACAATTCTAGGATAGTGTATGTAATAGGATTGCAAAGATTATTAAGGTAGTATAAACGCAAAGTAGCAGAACTCTGAGGGTGGTCTAGTTGAAATCGAGCAGTGTATGACTAGAAAAAAGATGAGGTGGGTGCTTTATCGAGCGATGTCCAGGCACTTATTGCCAGTCTTTCTGAGATGTTCGGCAAGAGGGATAATATGTGGTCTTAAAAGCATCTTCACAGGAAAGGTTGCTCAGATCACAGCAACAATTCCAAGAAAAAATACAGCAAATTATATTATAGATTATAAATGAGTGATATATAAATCATTCCTAGAAAGCTATATGAATATTATGAAAATGGTTTGTAAGAGAAGAACGAGAAGTCAATTTTTGTTGGTGATTTGTAATGAAGAAGGTTTGTTAAAATGATGTATTAAGGATATATAATATTTGAGGATTGATAATTGCTTGAAATTTTGTTAAAATAGAATAAATTGTTATATCAAAAATTGATGAATAAAGTAGGTTATATAAATGGGAAAAACTTTTTTAAGATGGGCAGGTGGAAAGCACTGGTTGGTAAATGCAGAAAGTCATAGATTTCCTACAACATATAATAGGTATATAGAACCTTTTTTGGGAGGGGGGGCAGTGTTTTTTTGTATTGAACCGCGCAATGCTATTCTTAGTGATGTTAATAGTGAATTGATAAATACATATATAGCAGTTAGAGATAATGTTGATTTGGTATACAATAATTTGCGGATCCATTCAAATAATCACAGCAAAGAGTATTATTATCACATAAGAGAAAGAAAACCAAGGACTTTGTACACCTTAGCAGCGCGAATGATATATTTAAATAAAACATGCTTTAATGGAATATATCGAGTAAATAGAGATGGTAAGTTTAATGTTCCCTTTGGAACGCGTGATGAAATATACTTTGATAGGGCTGATTTATATGAAGCATCAAATGTGCTACAGGGAGCAAAGCTTCTTTGCCAAGATTTTGAAATTACTATTGATTTAGCAATGAAAAATGATTTTTTGTTTTGTGATCCGCCATATGCTGTAGTTGATGAAGATAATAGATTTGTGAGTTATAACGCAGATGCTTTTTCGTGGCAAGATCAAGTACGGCTTTCAAATGCACTAATAAGAGCAAAAGATAGAGGGGTCAAAGTACTAATGACAAATGTAGATCATCCAGCGGTAAGGAATCTATATGAAAATATTGAAGGATTTGTTTTAGATACTGTTGAGAGGCAATGTTTTATTTCTGGGACAGTTGAAGGGAGAAGGGCGTATCAAGAATTAATCGTGAGCGCAAATATGTAGTTTATATTACAAAGAGTAAGGAGATTGATGTTCATGACAAATTGGGAAAATATTGTATATGAGAAAGAACTAGTTTCAGCTAAAAATAAGCGAAAGAATATTTATATAGAGGATAAACAACGTAAGATAGCATTAAAGGAATTAGAAGAAGAAGGCTGGGAATATGTTAGAGATTATGCAAATCCTAAGTTTATAAAAGTTCGAAAAGTGAAATCTTATGATGAGCAGTTTGAAGATAAAGTTTGGTTATTGTTTTATCAGATGGGTTTTTCACATTTAAATAAAGATAGAAATTTTAAGATGACATATGATTATCAAAATCCCCTTTTTACACAACAAATTGATGTGTTTGCAGCTGATGAAGAGACTATTTTAATAGTTGAATGTAAATCGGCGGATAGAGTAAAAGATGGTGTATTTAAGAAAGAAATCGAAGCATTAAGTGGTCAAATGAACGGATTACGGAAGACAGCTTTGAAGCAGTTTCCAGGAAGAAAAGTAAAATTTATATGGGCTGTGCATAATTATATAATGAGTCCTAAGGATATTCAGAGAATGCAAGAGTGGGGCATTGTGTTTTTTAGTGATTCAACAATTGATTATTATTGTGAATTAGTTAAGCATTTAGGTACATGCGCACGATTTCAGTTATTGGGAAATCTCTTAGCTAACACAGAAATAAAGAATATGCAGAATAAAATACCTGCAATTAAAGGAAAGATGGGTGGATATGAATATTATGAGTTTTCTATTGAACCTGAAAAGCTTTTGAAAATAGGATATGTATTGCATCGTAGTGAGGCTAACAAAAATATGATGCCCACATATCAAAGAATAATAAAGAAAAAAAGATTGAAAGAGGTTCAGACGTTTATTAATAATGGAGGCTATTTTCCTAACTCTTTGGTTATTAGCATAGATACAAAGGGGAAGGGGTTGCAATTTGATCAATCACAAACCAAGGTAGACGATGCGTTGTCGAAATTGGGAATTTTACATTTGCCTAAGCGATATCATACTGCCTATATTATTGATGGGCAACATAGGTTATATGGATATTCAGATACTGATTATGCAAAAACAAATACTATTCCAGTAGTTGCATTTGTTGATTTGGATAGAACGGAACAACTGAAATTGTTTATGGAAATAAATGAAAATCAGAAATCTGTTTCAAAAACTTTGAGAGTAACTTTGAATAGTGATATGTTATGGGACTCTCCGGATTATAATTCGAGACGAGAAGCTATGCGTTCGATGATTGCTCAGAAGTGTGGAGAAGAACCAACGTCTGCACTATTAGGAAGGGTTGTAATTGGTGAAGATGAGAAAAATTCGACAAAATGTATAACAATAGAAGCAATACAACAAGCATTAAAAAGGAGTCATTTCTTATCTGCATATGGAAAAAATAATGTCATTACCACGGATGGGAGCTTTGATGTTGGAGATAATCAGGCCACGGTGGATTTACTATACTCATTTCTTGAATCTTGCTTTAAAGTGATAAAACTAAATTGCGAAAAAGAATGGATGTTAGGGGAACAAGGGATTCTTACGATTAACAGAGGAATTCAAGCTGTTATAAGAGTCATAGATGATATTGTTATGCACTTAATTAATCAAAAGAAAATTTCGCCTAAAACGCAGAGCATTGAATCAATGGTTGATGAAGTTGAATATTATTTGGAACCATTCATGTCATATGTTAATAGTATTGATGAAAACTCGAGAAGAGAGTTAAAGGGATTTTTGGGTGGAGGAGCAGATAATAAATTTTGGAGAAGTTTTCAAAAGGTAATAGCAGAAAAACGAGAAGATTTTGCTCCTGAGGGATTGAGAGAATATATTGAAAATGAAACTAAACAATATAATGCTGAATCAAGAGAATATTTGATATATATAGAAGAACGAGTTAAAGATGTTATTTCAAAAGCATTGAATTCATATTATGGTGATAAATGGATGATAAAAGGATTACCAAAGACTATCTATAAAAATGCTGAAAAATTAGCAAGTGATAGGAATTATGAATTATTATCTAATGATGAAGATGGAGAAATAGATGCATGGGATTGTATTAGTCTTTCTGATTGTAAAGAGATAGTTGTATATTCTCATAATTGGAGTGATATCTTTGAATCTATTATGACAAGACCGGAAGATAAAAATTTATCGACAAAGGATCAAAAGACAGAGTGGTTGACAGTTATGAGCAAAGAAATAAGTAAGATGTCAAAACAAACATATAGTGTACCTAAAGCCACATTTGAGATGATAAGTGAAGTTTACAATTGGCTTTCTGGCGAAAAATGATATCTAGAAGAAATTAAAAAATATTTATGCATTCGAAAACTAAAATGAGAAAGATATGGCGGAATGCCAGTAATTACTGCAATCCTTAATTTCTTATCTGTCGATTTCTGATAGTAGATATGCTGTTGGTACTGATTTGAAGCTTAACAAAGTTCTTACTAAAGTTTATGACAAAAATATGCTAAGATAAGTAAAAAAAGAAGAAAGGTAAAAAGGTTAAAAAGGGCCGAAAATATGGAAAAATTAGAATTTTATTTATGTGCCACAGCAGGACTTATGGAAATGCAGAAAATCAGTACTTTATAGGACAAAATGGAGCAGATTTGATATATGGGTTTATTTAATAAAATGAAAAAATTTTTTTCGTACTTTAAGTATAAGCTGGACAGAGAGGCTTTAAGGGAGTATCTTCAGCATACAATTAATTTTGCAGTCGAGAATAAATTGCCATTTTGTGATGAATTTTATATTGCTGACAGTCGAGAGGCAAAGGATAGATTACATGTCGCTATTCTAAATTATGATGTGCCGGGAGAGGCTGTTTATGAGATTGAGAAGAGTTTTAAGGGAATAGTTATTTTTGCCAATCATAGTAAATGTTATGATCCGGAAAATGATCATAAGTATATTGATGCAGAAGATTTTATAAGCCAAGAGCTTTGCACGTTTCCAGATGAGGTTTTTATATTCATGGACATGGGACCGACTATGCTAGAACAGTATATGATAAAATGAGAATGTTCTATTACCGTGGATTGAAAGAATGGAATAATGAAAAAGGACGAATTGCTTTTTGGGGGTATGGAAAAACGAGTATAGAAAGTTGTTTTGTAAATAGCAATGGTACTGATTCCTTGGATGCAATAGATTATCAGGCGAATATACAGGTTATGCATTACATCAAAAAAGCATGCGTCTTAGAGCGAAATATTCTGGCATAAAAACAGGAGGCGCAACATGAGTAAATATGCAGATGAACAGATAAATATGTTTCAGAAAATTACTGATTATATTTATACACTTTCAGATGGAACTAATACAACTATGGCGCATGTTGTGGCTGAGATTTTCCCAGATGAAATAGACGATATATGGGAAAAACAGTCATATCTGGGAGTTGAATTATTTATAATACATTATGAAGTCGTGGGACTATTGGAAAAAATGGATGTGGAGCTAGATATGAGTAGTCACGATGGCAAGGTTGAAGGATTACCACACAATTTGGATTTTTATGTAAAACACATTTAGCATACAACTTATTGGGAGATGCCGTTGCATAAAAAATAGTAATTTCAAAGGTGTAGTCATTAACAGGAAGCAGGAGACCAAGACTGAGGTAGACACACTGATTGGAAAAATTCTGTGAGAAGAGTTGCCGGAGAGTTATTCAGATCAGAGAAGCTGATATTTGAGTATGTGTTTATGAGATATAAGCAGGTGGCGTAAAAATGTAAGCGACTAATTAAGGTCGTACAGCATTTGAATATATGTGTTTTGGTAAAACACAAGGGAGGGATGGTAGTTGAGTTCATTATCGAAAGCTGAAGTAGATAAAATAACGGTCATGTACGAGGGGGATAAGAATCGTGATGCTTCAAGTAAAATTCGAGGTTTTTTATTTCAAGACTATGTAACAATAATGTGTCTTCTTCAAGATAAAGTGGAATATGTCTGTTCTGAATACTTGGAAGATGTGGATGTATTTTATGAGGATGGAAGATTTGATTTTATTCAAGTGAAGTATTATCCCAATACATCACCCGACAAGAAAGCAATATCGACAGACCTCTATTATCAGTATCTTCGCCTTCAGATGCTTCAAAGTACTTTGAAGGCTAAACCATGCCTTTTTATCCATAGAGAAACAGTAGTGGACAAGCCAACTATACAAGAAATGAAAAATTATGTTGGCTTAGGAAGCGTACTTCCTAAGACTGTTGATTATTCAATAATACAAGATCCGGAAAAATGGCTGAGAGATAATATATACACTATAGACAAAAAAGAAAGTCAAAAAGCAACATTTTTTGAAAAAATGGCATCTGAGCAATCAATAGAAAGTTTTATTAATCAACTCAGCATCTCTCCTCAATTGAGTATTTGTGAATATAAAGAAAAGTTGATGGAACGATTAGCCAAAGAATTCCCAAATGTTTCAAATAGTGGCGACGAGGAGAAGTGGAAACTTATTCTGTTGGGAGTATCCGTTTTGTATATTCAAAGGAGATATGCTCTAGTTGATTCTGATTTTAATAAACTTCGAATTGCCAAAAATGAATTTTGTGAGTATATGACAGAATCTGTCAAAAACAAGAAAGAAAGTACTATTGTTAGCTATTTAGTTGGTATTGCATCTGAATTATATGGAGAAATTATTAATAACAACCCTCTCTCTGATTTGCAAATTCACATATTAAACTTGATTTATCATAATACAGTCACTTGGTTAGAAAATATTGCGAATACAGTAGGAGGGCAGTATAAGTTACTGAATACATTTAGTACAGAAGATGAAAGAAAAGTTTCCGAGTACAAGGTATTGTCATTAGACGCACGTTTACTTAAAATGGCTGAATGCAAGTCATCATATATTGTATTTTTAAGTTATATGTGGAAGATTATTCTGAATTTATGCCAAGAAAAGATAAAATTAGAAAAAGATATTACAATGAATCCGGATTTGTTCAAACCTAATTATTATATTGATCAGTCGGTGACGGAATATGTGTGTTTTAATTTCCCTGACGACAAGTATGTTAATTATAGCATAATACTTCCACGTGTCGGTGGTGACTTTAATGGTGTAAAACGAAAAATTGTTGGACGCATGGTAAAAATGTCACAAAAACCTGAAAAGTGGTTTTTTGAAAATAATAAAATACTTAAAGGAAAAAATTATTATAACTATAGTACTGCAGAAATTAATGAGAATCCTACAGTGGCAGATCTTGGAGAAGATAGTTTTTATATAGAGTGTATGGATTGCATTGGAATTGATGAAACAGAGTGGAATATTCCAGAGGAATGTAGTGGATGCATCTTTTCTGAAAAGTGTGTTAATGGGAGGGGATAAATTTGATTTTACAAGAAGAATTTATGCAAAATGGATATAAGAAACTTCTAGGTGGTGAAAATGCAAATATTTATCAGATTAACCTTGAGGATTTCTTTGATTTAAATGATATTCCGTCGGAATTGATAGAAATTTATATTAGTGATAAGCAAGATGAACTGTTTTTCATCATTGATGGTGATGGAATGGAAATTAATGAGCTGTGTGATACATGGGATGATAGGATTCGCATCTTCGCAATAATTAATGGCAAAAATACAATTATTCAAAAATTAAAGTATAATATTATTCAGTTGATTATATATTCTGATGATATTCCAGATAAGAATCGTGAAGGAAATTTGTATATATCAAGAAAAATTATTCTTAAGGGAAATATGGACGATAGGGATCGGATTTTGCTTGATGATGATGAAAGTATTGAGCTGCCTTTTCATATGATTCCAGCAAATTCATTTTCACCAGATGAAGAACAAGTTAATGCATTAAGACAACTGTTACCTAAAGATGATAGTATTTTTACATTACTAAAAAAGAAGCGGAATAAAGCTAAAAGGAAAGAACACGAAGGTATACTAGATAAGTCATTTGAAATTCAGAATTTTGAGAAAATTAAAGGGTGGTTAGAGTCATGATTATTCGCAAATTAAGAATGGTTAATTTTAGGGGATTTTGTGATAAAACAATCGATTTTGATGATAAACCTGTTGTACTTATATCTGCTGCAAATGGAATTGGAAAGACAACCACGATAGATGCAATTGAATGGTGTTTGACAGGTGAAATTGGACGATTAAAAACAGCATTTGATACCAGAAGTACTAATGATACAGATCGAAAGAAAAACACAAATGGAATACTGAAGAATAGAAATTCAGGCAATACATCAAATGTTCAGGTTTTTCTATGGATAGTGGATGGTGAGAATGAAATCGTTCTCTGTAGAGAACAAAAAAAAGACGAGCTAAATCCGGATGTTTCAAAGGTCACAATTGATGGAAGTGAAGAAGCCGCTAAAGTATTTATTAACCAATATGTAGGAAATAGCTTTTACAATTTTCATTTTTGCGATGTGCAAAAGTCATTTAGCGTTCAAAACAAAAAAAGAGGAGATCTTGAGTCATTATTCAGCGAGTTTATCACAAATTATGATGAGCAGAAACAAATTGCTGAAAGTATAGATGTGTTTGCAGACGATGTGGATCGTTATATAGAAGACAAGGAAAAGCAGAAGGTGTCACAAGAGTTAATTGATAGTCAAGAAGCTCAGTTAGTAAAGGTCCATGAAGAAGCAAACCAGATACCATATCCAAGTACAGTCTTTTACCCAGGGGAGAATGTTGAAATTGTAAGTCTGAGTAGAGATGAGTTGATAAGACAGAAAACTGAAATAGAAAACTGTGGATATATAATTGCACAAAATAAAATTAGGAGGCTGATTGATAATGATTCATTAAAAAGTCAGACGGCTTTGATTAAGATAATAAGGACTTTTCTCACAGATAAAGAGGGAGATATTCGACAGGCTGTGGAGGCAGGATTGTTTAGCAATACAGATACTATCTCATCTCTTTCATTAAGTATTGAAAAATTGGGGAAACTAACTTTAACAAAGGATACAATTCTGCAAGACGTTGAAGTTGTAATTACATATGATAGAGAAAGTTCCTTTCAAAAGTGCTTTGAGACTATCCAAAATGAGATTCAAGAAAAAGAAAAAAGAGTAAGGAATCTCTCATCAGAGATAGATCTGTTAACTAATAATAATAAAATCCTGATGTTGTTATCTACTCTTTCTGTAAATAAGAAAGTAATAGTCGAACATAGAAATAATATTTTGGCGGAGTATGGTAATGCAAGATGCCCTGTTTGTGGATCAGACCTGTTTGCGACAATGGATGAGAAACTAATCTTAAAGGAAGCAGATGATTATATCCAACAAAATGGAAAGCTTGTAAAAGTAAAAGAGAGTGAGAAAACAAATCTGTTGAATGAAATCGAAAGTCTTTATGAGAAGGTGATAAGTCAAGCAAAATCGATAGTTGAGAAAGAAAAAGGGGCACTCGAAGTAAAAGTCAGTGCATTGAGAAAATTGAATGATGAACTGAAACCATATGTTGATGCTGTCAGAAAATTGCAAATTACTAGAAGAGAAATTTTCATAGAAGATATCGATAACGGAAGTATGGAGAATTTACAAAAATACATAGAGGGTCAAATCCTACCTGAGTCAGCAGAAAAGGAAATGATAGGATTTTATCAGAAGATATTGACAGTATTGGGGTATGTGTTTGCGGATGAAACTTTACAACAAACATACGAGAAGGTGAAGAACTTAATATCAGAATCTTACGATATTACTGATTTTTCATATGAGAAATTTGTATCCAAAATAAATGCAATAGATAGCATTCTTGCAAATCGTTCTCAAGAAGCTCTACGCATGAAGTTGAAAGAAGAAAGAAAGAAGAATGAAATGCTTGATATGGAAATAAGAAAGCTTCAGATACTTAAAAGTGATGCTGTTCAGAAAGCAAAAAGCATAAGAGACATTGTTGAAAGACTTTCGAGAGATGAGTATCAAAAAATTGGTCCAACACTCAGCAAATTTTATAACAAGCTGATTAGAATAGGTGATAATGACGGAATAAATATTGTTCATGAGAGTGATGGTATATCACTAATTGATGATAAAGGGAAAAATATAGTTAATATATTAAGTAACGGGCAAATAAGCGTCTTTTTACTTGCGTATTTTTTTGCTGGAATCAATGTTAGAAACGAAAGAGAGAAGATGAAAATATTCTTTATTGATGATCTGACAGCATGTATGGATGATGTAAATATGCTGGCATTTATGGATTTACTCAAATATCAGATATCTTCAAAAGAAACGATGGACCAGCTCTTTTTTGTTACATGTGATAACCGCATTAGTAGATTGTTAAAATATAAGATGAATGGACATGGAATAGAATTAAAGGAACTATTGGAGAACGATTTTAAGTAATAACAAATTGCGATTTCCTTAGGAACTAAGGGTGTACTCCTATACCTACCTATTGGCGGGTGTTGGTGCACCTTTTCTCATGCGAAAAGGAATTGCGGGAATTCTCCCCGACAGGCCTACGTCTTGTGTTTATTTATTCGCCCGTCCACGACTGTTGCCATTCACCGGTTTGAAGAGAACAGAGTAGCACCGCCGGATATCGGTAAAGGTCTTGAATTCATAAGGATTCATTTTCGTAAACGTAGTAAATGCGGCAAAGGTGTAGGGGACGTTTTGGTATTTGTACCTCCTATTTGTACTCTTGATTTTTCAAAATGTGAGATTTTATGAGAAAATATGAAATAATACATGATTTTGAGAAAGTCGCGCAAATCCAGTAAAATCAATACTTGCGGAGATATGAGAATTTATGATAAAAATATTATTCATCTGCCACGGCAACATTTGCCGTTCCCCGATGTCAGAGTTCATTTTAAAGGACATGGTAGAACGTCATAGCCTGACAGACCGATTTGAAATTGCATCCGCTGCGACCTCCACAGAAGAGATCTGGGGCGGTCGGGGCAATCCAATCTATCCGCCGGCAAGGCAGTCCCTGAAGCGACATGGGATTGGCGATACGCCGTATACGGATTTCAGCGGAAAGCGTGCCAGACAGGTGATGCGTTCCGATTATACATACTATGATTATCTGCTTTGTGCAGATGTGAATAACGTCCGGAATACAATCCGGATTACCGGACCGGATGTGGATAACAAGATAAAATTGCTGTTGGATTTTTCCGAGGATGAGAGCAGACACGGGCAGTCCATTGCAGATCCCTGGTATACGAACCGGTTCGAGGACACCTATGAGGACATTGTGCTCGGCTGCACCGGATTCCTGAACTACTGTCAATCATTCGGAATGTTGTGAAACCGGCCCTGAAGCTCCTGCGTCTTCACAATGTTGATAAAGGCATGCGGGTCGATAGACCGGATGAGAGGGATCAGCTCCCGCTTGGCCTCCGAATTAATGACAGAGTACAACATGGTTTTTTCTTTTTCCTCATAGCACCCGATACCTTGAAACAAGGTCGCATCGTGGTTTGTAGTTTCTTTGATCGCTTTATAGATTTCCTCCGCATGATCGGATATGATAAACAGAGTCTCCTTCTGATAACGCTTATACAGCAGCTGAATGACCTGTGTGCTGCAGAACTGATAAATGATAGAGTAAAGTGCGATCTTCCAGCCAAACAGGAGACCGGCAATACCGAGGACGATCACATTGCCTGCCAGAATATAGTTCCAGGCATCGATTCCCTTCTGTTCCGACAGGAAAATGCTGATAAAATCCGTACCACCGGTTGTAGTTCCGACATTCAGGCAGAGACTGATGGCGAAGCCGTTGATCAGACCGCCGAATACACTGACGAGCAGAATGTCATTTGTAAAGACATAAACCGGCAGGATATCGACGAAGATACTGGAGAGTACGATCGTTACAATGGAATAAATCGTGAATTTCTTTCCAATATATCGGAATCCCAGATATACCGGAAACAGGTTCAGAGCCACATTAAATACGGTAAATGGAACATTTATATGGAAGAACTGGGAGCCAATCTCCTGTAGTAGCAGGGACACACCGGAAAAACCTCCGGGCAGCAGACCGACGGTTTTGGCAAAACAACATAGATTCCACGCATAGAGTACGGATGCAAAAATAACAACCAGAACACGGAAATATTGATAAAATTTAGGATGTTTTAATTCAAGTGACTGAAACATAGTGAACGCTCCCTTCTTTTTGCCTATATTTTAACATAGGCAAAAAAGAAAGAAAATGAAAAAACGCATTAAAATCAGAATAGGCATTGATATCTGAATTGAAATACTATATTATAAGAGTATTGTTGAGAAACTTGGAAAATTGTCTGTTAACCGACGACAAATATGAAGATTGTGAGATGAATGATACTAAATAAGTGAAAGTCAGCCGACATGTTTTCTGACGCGTTGGTGCCTTTTGCAGAAAGGCGGAAAATAAATATGAAAAAGAGTAAGAAAAGCGGAAAAAGCAATAGCCGTGGATTTTCTATGGTAGAGATTATTATTATAATTGCGATCATGGCAATTTTGACAGCCGCATTGGCACCGTCCTTAATTAAATATGTCAGAAAGGCGAAACGGGCGACGGATGTGGACACAGCCGGAGAGATTGCACAGAGTTATGTACGTAGTACAGTGGAGATGGCTGAAAAGCAGCAGGGCACCATCAATTACGGAAGCGGTACGGATTATGTCCGGTATGATTCGACATTAAGTAATCCGCCGGCACAGCTGATGGATTATGCGTTCGCAGAATTCGATCAGATACCGAAATCGAAGGTGTACAGGGATTACTACTGGTGCATTGTATACGATACGGGTACCGGAAAGGTACAGAAAGTAAAGCTTGTACCGAATGTGGGCAGTGATACCGGCGGCTATGATCTTTATCCGAACGGAGATGCATATATTGAACAGAGATAAAGAAAGACAGAGAAATGGCAAAGCAATAAAAGATTGCAGGCTGTGTCCCAGGGAATGCGGAGCGGACAGACAGGCAGGTAAGACCGGTGTATGCGGTGTGGATGCAGGAATTTATATTGCCAGAGCGGCACTTCATATGTGGGAGGAACCATGCATATCCGGAACTCAAGGGTCCGGAACGGTTTTTTTCTCCGGATGTCCTCTGCGGTGCATTTATTGTCAGAATGCTGAGATCGCAGATGCAGCTATAGGAAAGCAGATTACCGTGGAACGTCTGGCAGAGATTTTTCAGGAACTTGCCGGGAAGGGTGCGGCGAATATTAATCTGGTCACACCGACACATTACACGGAGGAAATCATACAGGCGGTCCGGCTGGCAAGGAACCGTGGACTTCAGGTTCCGATTGTATATAATTGCAGTGGCTATGAGAAGGTGGAAACACTGCAGAAATTAGAAGGAATTGTCGATATCTATCTGACAGATTTTAAATATATGAATACAGAACTGGCAGCCGAATATTCACATGCACCGGATTATCCGGTCGTGGCAAAGGCAGCTTTGCAGGAGATGGTGCGACAGCAGAGTATACCGGTGTTTGATGGACAGGACATGATGAAAAGGGGCGTTATTGTCAGACATTTATTATTGCCGGGGGCAGTCAGACAGGCCAAAGAGATACTGGAATATGTGTATCACACATATGGTAATCAGATATACATCAGCATTATGAATCAATATACCCCGCTGGCCCGGGTGGATGGGCATCCGAAGCTTGGACGGCATGTGACCGGGCGGGAATATGACAGATTGGTGGACTATGCAATAGAGCTTGGTATAGAGCAGGCATTTATACAGGAAGGGGGAACATCGACGGAGAGCTTTATACCGGCATTTGATTATGAAGGCGTAGAAAAAGGAAGAACCGGTCGAGATTTGTCTCACGGTTAGGGGTATACATTTTTACCATTTTGAATAACTATTATAGTACACGATACGAGTGGATTTGCAAAACTTTGGGAGAAAGTTATGTAAAGGAAGGAGAAAAGTATGACAGAGAAATTATTAAGCAACAATCAGGCGGTAGTGGCAGGGGAGATCGTATCCGATTTTACGTTCAGCCATGAGGTATTTGGAGAAGGCTTCTATATGGTGGATGTGCTGGTAAGCAGACTAAGTGATACCTATGACACGATTCCGTTAATGGTATCAGACCGGATTATGGATGTGGAAGAGAATTGCATCGGGAGGAAAGTGGAAGCCAAGGGACAGTTTCGGTCTTATAACAAGCATGAGGATACCAGAAACCGGTTGATTTTATCCTTGTTTGTGAGAGAAATTGAATTTATAGAAGATGATGAATACATAAGCAAGCCAAATCATATCTACCTGGACGGCTATATCTGTAAACCGCCTGTATACCGTATGACACCGCTGGGGCGGGAGATTGCAGATGTCCTGCTGGCAGTGAACCGGGCATATGGAAAATCCGATTATATACCTTGTATCTGCTGGGGGCGGAATGCAAGATTTGCCGGCAAGCTGGCAGTCGGAGAACATGTAGCAATCTGGGGCCGGATCCAGAGCCGGGAGTATCAGAAGAAGGTTGGCAATGATTGTGTGATCAGTAAGACTGCTTATGAGGTATCTGTCAGCAAGATGGAGTGTCTGGAATAAAACGGCAGGAAATGGAAGGAATGGAATAAATAGGTGGATTTTTTGGACTTAATATGATAGAATCACTTTTATAATGCTGCGTGAGGGAACGAATCCATAACGGATTGGTTATAGATTTCGGAGGAGAAAAATGAGCAAAATACAGGTGATTTGCGGTTCGGGAATTGGCAAGACATCCGCTGCAATCGGCTATGGGGTAAAAAGGGCCGGCGCAGGAAAGGAAGTCATTATTGTACAGTTTCTGAAAGGGAGTGACACAGAGGATTACAATCTGTTATCCAGACTGGAACCGGAAATTAAGCTTTTGAGCTTTGAACGCGTTGGAAAGTGTTATGATGAACTGACACCGGAACAGCAGAAAGAACAGAAAGCAAATATCATGAATGGATTTCATTATGCGAGAAAGGTACTTCAGACGAATGAATGTGATATTCTGATTTTGGATGAAAGCCTTGGGTTGATTGATAGTGGAATCGTGGAAGTTTCGCAGATCATGGAGCTTCTGGAACTGGCGAAAGACAGTGAACTGGAGATTTTACTGACAGGAAGAACCCTGCCGGATGAGATTCGGGATGTAGCTGATGTTGTTACGCAGATGCAGACGATTAAGTAGCCGGCAGAAATATTCAAAATTATATTGACACTGTATTTATATGGTGTTACAGTTAGGTTGTTAATAAAATAATTTAATCATTTCAGGTAGAGGCGCAAGAATCATGAGTAAATCTTTCGACATGGTAAGGCATGGGTGAAGAAGATTGAAAGGGAGGATTGCCGAAGAGCTTATTATCCTTACAGATAAGACTCTGGGCATGCAGTGAAGAATTGTATGACTGTCATCGCAAGATGGAGGGCTACTTTGATTACTACAACATTACGTAGCATAACAAGGTCGGTCTCCATGCCGACCTTATTTTTTACGCGAGAAAAGGTTCGCGGAGCGGGATTCATCGGGGTACGCGGGCAACGTGACCAAAGTTCTCGGGCATAGCGGAAGAAACAGGGAGGAACAGGAGACCGAGTTCGTATAAGAGTAGAACCTGAAAGGAAAGGTTAGGAGGAAGAAAGATGTCGATTTTTGAAGGAGCAGGTGTAGCATTGGTAACCCCATTCCATGAGGATGGAAGCGTAGATTATGAGAAGTTGAAGGAACTGGTGGAATTTCAGATTGCGAATGGCACGGATGCCATTATTATCTGTGGTACGACCGGTGAGTCTTCTACTCTGACACATGAGGAGCATCTGGAGTGCATTAAGAAGTGTGTAGAATATGTAAACGGCAGAATTCCGGTCGTTGCAGGTACCGGTTCCAACTGTACAGAGACTGCAATCTATCTGTCAACCGAGGCAGAGAAGTATGGCGCAGATGCATTGCTGGTAGTTACTCCATATTACAACAAAGCAACCCAGAAAGGACTGATCGCTCATTATACGGCAATAGCGAATTCCGTAAAGCTGCCGATTATTATGTATAATGTACCGAGCCGTACCGGATGTAATATTCAGCCGGAGACAGCCGTAACCCTGGCAAAGAATGTGGAGAACATTGTAGCGATCAAGGAAGCAAGCGGTAATATCTCACAGGTTGCAAAGTTGATGAGCCTGGCAGACGGATGCATTGATCTGTATTCCGGTAATGATGACCAGATCGTGCCGATTCTTTCCTTAGGAGGCAAGGGTGTTATTTCCGTAACGTCGAATATTATTCCAAACGATACTCATACATTGGTTAAGAAGTATCTGGACGGAGATGTAAAGGGTGCTCTGGACTTACAGTTAAAGGCAATCGAGCTTTGCAATGCATTGTTCTGCGAGGTCAATCCGATTCCGGTTAAGAAGGCAGTAGAGCTGCTTGGTTTATGCGACGGCTATATGAGAATGCCATTGTCAGAGATGGAGCCACAGAACGCAGAACGCTTAAAGAAGGCTATGACAGAGTATGGTGTTTTGAAATAAGCAGTAATCAGATGACCGGACATAGCAAAACACAAGTCACAGCAAAACACAGGTCACTCTGGAGTATACAGATATAATTGGAGGAATAGATAGCTATGGTACGAGTAATTATGAACGGCTGCAACGGTAAGATGGGGCAGGTGATCACCGGCATCATTGCGGAGGATGCACAGGCTGAGATTGTAGCCGGGATTGATGTATATGATGGTATAAAGAATCCGTATCCGGTATTTTCCAACATCGCAGACTGTAACGTGGATGCAGATGTAATCATTGATTTTTCAAATGCAAAAGCAATCGATGGATTATTGGATTATGTAGAGGCGAAGAAGATGCCAGTAGTATTGTGTACGACCGGCTTAAGTGAAGAGCAGCTGCAGAGAGTAGAGAAGGTATCGAAGGAAGTAGCGGTACTGAAATCGGCGAATATGTCACTGGGAATCAATACGATCATGAAGCTTCTGCAGCAGGCAGTACAGGTATTTGCACCGGCGGGATATGATGTGGAGATCGTAGAGAAGCATCATAATCAGAAGCTGGATGCTCCTTCCGGAACTGCGATCGCACTGGCAGATTCTATGAATGAGGTTATGGATCATCAGTATGAGTACATCTATGACCGGAGCCAGAGAAGACAGAAGCGGGATGCGAAGGAGCTTGGTATCTCAGCTGTCCGTGGCGGTACGATCGTTGGTGAGCATGAGGTGATCTTTGCGGGAACCGATGAGGTGATCGAGATCAAGCACACGGCATACAGTAAGGCAGTTTTTGCAAAGGGTGCTGTGGAAGCAGCGAAGTTTCTGGCAGGTAAGCCGGCGGGATTATATGACATGAGTCATGTGATTTCAGAAAAATAGGAAAAATAGAATAACATGTAGAAAAAATGAGTTATACAGACGTATCTGTTGGTTGCAGATACGTCTTTTTTGTATTAATATTATAGTAATTGTGTTAAGAAATAAGCTGGAGAATGACACGATTCTAATAATACAGAAACGAGGAATAAACGTGAAGGACGGATTTATAAAAGTGGCAGCCGGAACGCCACATATAAAAGTAGCAGATTGCAGTTATAATCAGGAACAGATCTTACAGGAAATCCGGAAGGCAGCTGCCGCCGGAGTACAGCTTCTGGTGCTTCCGGAGTTATGCCTGACCGGATATACCTGCGGAGATTTATTTCTGCAGGACCTTCTTCTAAGGGAAGCACAGGAGGCACTGAAACAGCTGGTTTATCAAACGGCAGAGCAGGAGATTTACTGTATGGTCGGTCTGCCGGTGTCTGCGGACTGTAAGCTATATAATGCAGCGGTATTTTTCGGTAAGGGTAAGATCCTTGGATGTATTCCGAAGGTACACATGCCGAATTATTCGGAGTTTTATGAGGTGAGACATTTTACCGGAGGCAGTGAATCAGTCCGGATGATCAGTCTTGCCGGACAGCAGGTGCCGTTTGGTACGCATTTGTTGTTCCGGTGTAATCAGATGCCGGAGCTGGTGATCGGATGTGAGCTATGTGAGGATCTGTGGGTGCCGAATCCACCGTCTGTGGAGCATGCAATGGCAGGGGCAACTGTCATCTGCAATCCGTCTGCAAGTGTAGAAGTGACTGCTAAGGAAGGATACCGCAGACAGCTGGTAAGCTCACATGCGGCAAGAACTGTCAGTGCCTATATCTATGCGGATGCCGGTGAGGGAGAGTCCACAACGGATGTTGTGTTCAGTGCCCATAATATGATCAGTGAAAACGGTACCATTCTGGCAGAGAGTAAACGCTTTGAAAACGAGATGGTAATAACGGAGATTGATATAAAGAAGCTATCGGAGGAACGACGCAGAATGAATACCTATGAGGTGCGGTCAAAGCAGGATTATCTGGTGGTGGACTTTGATCTGACAGAGCGGGAGATACCGCTGACTAGGCAGTTTGCAAGGACTCCGTTTATTCCGTCCGATACGGTCCGGAGAACTGAGCGGTGTGAGGAGATTTTCATGCTGCAGGCAATGGGACTTAAGAAGCGGCTGCTTCATACCGGCTGTCAGAGTGCGGTGATCGGATTGTCCGGTGGACTGGATTCTACACTGGCATTGCTGGTAACGGTTCGGGCGTTTGATCTGGCAGGGATCGCACGGGATAAGATCCTCGGCGTGACAATGCCGGGTTATGGTACTACGGACCGGACTTATCAGAATGCCCTGCAGATGGCAGAGCGGCTAGGTGTGCAGTTAAAAGAAGTCAGTATCGTACCGGCAGTGGAGCAGCATTTTAAGGATATTGAACATGATAAATCTGTGCAGGATGTTACTTACGAGAACTGTCAGGCCAGAGAACGGACACAGATTCTGATGGATCTGGCGAACCAGAGTAACGGTCTTGTGATTGGTACCGGTGATCTGTCTGAACTGGCACTGGGCTGGGCAACTTATAACGGGGACCATATGTCTATGTATGCAGTTAACGTATCGATTCCGAAGACACTGGTGCGACATCTGGTCCGCTATGTGGCGGATACCGGTGAATCAGAAGAATTAAAGCTGGTTCTGGAGGATGTATTGGATACGCCGGTCAGTCCGGAGCTTTTGCCACCGGATCATGGCGAGATTGCACAGAAGACAGAGGATGTGGTGGGACCATATGAGCTGCATGACTTTTTCTTATATTATATGATGCGATTTGGATACGCGCCGTCGAAGATTTATCGGATCGCCGTGCAGGCATTTGCCGGAGCTTATGAGCCGGAGATTATCTTAAAATGGCTGAAAAAGTTTTACTGGAGATTCTTCAGCCAGCAGTTTAAGCGCTCCTGTATTCCGGATGGACCAAAGGTAGGAACGGTAGCATTATCACCGCGCGGAGACTGGAGAATGCCAAGTGATGCAAGTGTGGCAGTCTGGATAAAGGATCTGGAAGCGGGAATATCAGAATAAACAGGATTTGTAAAGACGTAAGGACAGGAAGGAAACAATTCATGGGTACAACAAACTATACAATCATCACGGACTCAGCAACCGATATGCCAAAGGAGATCATTGACCAGTATCATCTGCATGTGATTCCGACACCGGTCGTAATTGACGGCAAGGATTACTTTGACGGAGAAACCATATTTCCGAAGGATTTCTATGCCTATCAGAGAGAGAAGCGGACAATCTCTACGTATCATATTAATACGTATATGTTTAAGGAGCATTTCAGACCATATGCAGAACGCGGAGAGACCGTAATATATGTATGCTTTTCCACCGGACTGGCTGGTACATTTAATGCCGCCAGATTGGCGAAGGAGGAATTGCTGGAAGAGTTTCCGGACTGGGATATTACAATCGTAGATTCCAAGTGTGCATCACTCGGGTTTGCCATGCTGGTGTATTATGCGCTGTTGATGCAGAAGAATGGTGCAGATAAGGAGACTGTAATTGAGGCATTGGAATACCACCGGGAGCATATCTGCCATGTGATTACTGTGGAGACGCTGGAATATCTGTTTCAGGGAGGAAGATTCAGCCGGACCAGTATGGTAGTCGGAGGAGTTCTGGATATCAAGCCGATCATTCATATGGATGAGAATGGCTCCTTGAAGGCAATCGAGAAGGTACGCGGCCGAAATAAGTCATTAAAGCGGATGGTAGAGCTGGTCGGAGAATGGTGCAAGAATCCGGGCGAGCAGCTGATCGGTGTCTGTCATGGAGATGATTATGAAACGATGAAACGGGTAGAGGTAATGCTGACTGAAGCCTATGGTACCGGACAGTTTATGGAGAACTATGTAGGTTGTGCGATCGGGGCACATACCGGTACCGGCATTATCGGAATCGTATTTCTGGACGGGCCATCTCCATATCAGAAATGGCTGTAAGAATTATTTAAGAAATTTGAACGAATTATACTATATTTTGTGGTGGAAGAGTATGCTATACTACCACATAAAGAAATAAAATAACAGGAGGTAGAGCGTTGGACGAGAAAAAGGTAGTTGTGGAAGTCGAAGACCTCTATAAGATCTATAAAGTCGGCACAACGAAAGTACGAGCCTTAAACGGTGTCTCCTTTAAAGTCTATGAAGGTGAGTTCTGTGCGATTGTCGGCACATCCGGTTCCGGTAAATCGACCCTGCTGAATATGCTGGCAGGACTGGAGCATCCGACAAAGGGACAGATTGCAATCCGTGGACAACATATTGAGAAAATGACAGAAAGTGAACTGGTTGCTTTCCGAAGAGAGCATGTAGGATTTATTTTCCAGTCATTTAATCTGATGGGGACGATGAATGCAATCGAGAATGTTGCCCTGCCACTGTCCTTTAGGGGAGTTCCGAAAGCAGAGCGTATGAAGAAAGCAGAACGCATGATCAAGCTGGTAGGGTTGGAGAATCATAAGACACATCGTCCGAATCAGATGTCAGGTGGGCAGCAGCAGAGAGTCGGTATGGCGAGGGCCTTAGTGCTGGATCCGGATATTGTGTTTGCGGATGAACCGACCGGTAACCTGGATTCGGTGACATCGGCAGAGATGATGAACCTGATGCGAAACGTTGTGAACAAGCATCATAAGACACTGGTTATGGTAACGCATGATAATCAACTGGCATCCTATGCGGACCGGATCATACATATCCGAGACGGAAAGATTATCGAGATTGAAGACAACACAGAGAAATGGAAGACCGCTGCAGAAGAGACTGCCGGCAAGGAGGTATAGCGAAAATGAAAAAATGGAATCAGACATTGGGGAGAGGCCTTGGTAAGAAGCTGGGAGTTCTGGCATTAAGTGCATTGCTGATCGGTAGTTCACTGACAACACCGGTATCTGCGAAGCAGCCGGATGCTTCTACAGAAGCGAGTACAGAAGATACAGGCGCACAGCAGGGAAATGATACGGATATTTTATTAACAGGTGTAAATGCGCCGGGAGCAAAATATGGTGAAGGCTCTACAGTGGGATTTGTAGCAAGAGTGAAGGGGAATGGTTATATTACCAGCATCTCACCGGTGATTTCATCTTCTTTCCCGTTCGAGACAAATGATGCCGCTTATATGGTAGTGGAGGGAAACGAGACGACCAAGGAACTGACGGCTAATTATAACTTTATTGTAAGAAGTGATGTGGCAAGCGGCTATCAGCCGGTAGAATTTGCAATCGAGTATGTAAAAGACAAAGAGAAGAAATCAGTTGTAAAGACAGTGAATGTGAAGTTTGAGGGAGCACCGGCACCGACCGAGGCAACCGAAGCACCGGCAACCGAAGCACCGGCAGTCTCTACTCCGCGTGTGATCGTAACCGGATTTGAAACAAATCCGGGTAAAGTATTGGCCGGACAGAATTTTAAGCTGACGCTGCATCTGAAGAATACATCCAATCGGACTGCGGTTTCCAATATGAAGGTCAGTCTGGCTGCGGCAAATGGAGAATTTCTTCCGACCTCCGGCTCCAGTACGGATTTTATTGCAAGCCTGGGAGCAGGTCAGACAACAGATATTGTAATGGAGATGTCTGCATTATCCAGTCTGGATCCTAAGCCATACGTACTGACATTGACCTGCAATTATGAGGACAGTGCGGCAACAGCGTATGAATCAACCGAGAATATCTCAATTCCGGTCTATCAGGAAGCAAGAATTAAGATTACAGAAGTGACAGTATCCCCGGATACGATCGCAGTTGATGATCAGGGCAGTGTAAGCTTCAGCATCAACAATCTTGGTAAGAGTACTTTAAGTAATGTTCAGGCTAAGATTGAAGGAAAGACGATTGAATGTGAAGAGACTTTTGTAGGAAATATTGCAGCAGGTGCTACCGGCTATGCAGATGTAACGGTGACCGGAGTAGAATCTACCCAGGATGATGGAAAAGTAAAGCTGGTTATCACTTATGAAGATTCTGCCGGAGAAGAGTGTACATATGAAGAGGAAGTTACCGTTATGGTAACGGAGGCTTCCTATGATCCGGGTGATATGGATGGTAGTGATATGGATCAGGAACCGACAAAGAGCGGACCGTCTGTTATCTTGATAGTAATTGGTATTTTAGTAGCAATTGCGGTAATCGTAGTTGTAATTGTAATCATCGTTTCCAAGAATAAGAAACGTAAGGCTGCAAAGGAAGCAGAAGAATTAGAAGATGCGATAGACGAAGATTTGTTATCAGATGCAGATAAGGAGAACAAAGAATGAGATTTTCTGACATCATTTCGATGAGTGCAGCAAATCTATGGAAACGGAAGGTACGGACGATCTTAACTGTACTGGGTGTTGTGGTAGGAACTGCATCCATCGTGGTTATGCTGTCGCTTGGTATTGGTCTGCAGAGTGCAATGCTTGGACAGATCCAGTCCGAGGGAAGCATGACCGATATACAGGTATATAATTGGGGTTCAGGGAACAGTAATGGTCTGCAGCAGCTGACGGATGATAAAGTGAAGGAATTTGAGCAGCTGGATCATGTAAAGAGGGTTTCGCCAATGTTGTCGGTGTCTGCCAACATGACACAGGGCAAGTATCAGAGCTGGATCCAGATTTACGGTGTGACTCAGGAATATATGGCACAGATTCCGCTGGCAGAAGGTGGCAGGATCCCGACAGCGAACAGTAATAAGCTCGAGCTTTTGGTTGGTAACAGTGTACCATCGAATTTCTATAATCCGACTGATATGTCGGATGGCAGCTATACGTTTGATGCCAGTGCGGAGCCTGTGGTCGATCTGATGAACAAGACTGTATTTACGCAGTTTGACTCGACCTGGACGACAGACTCGGAAGGAAATTCTGTAGAGCAGCCGGCTAGAAAGAATATATTTCCGATTGTGGGTATGGTAGACGGTGGAACGGATTCCTATAATTCGTATTCCTACAATGTATATACAGATATTGATTCTCTGAAGAAGTATCTGAAGGAGAACTATCGTGGACAGGCAATTCCGGGACAGCCGACAGATAAAAGTGGTAATCCATATAAATATTTCTGTTATGATCAGGTGGTCGTTTCGGTCGATGACATTGAAAATGTAGAAGATGTAAAGAGTCAGATCAGTGATATGGGATACGAGTGCTACAGTGAGAGTGAATGGATCAAGCAGGCACAGCAGCAGATGCTGATCATCGAGGCAGTGCTTGGTGGTATCGGTGCGATCTCTCTGCTGGTTGCAGCTATTGGTATTGCAAACACCATGACAATGTCTATTTACGAGAGAACCAAAGAGATTGGTGTTATGAAGGTGCTTGGATGCAGTCTGGGAAATATCCGTATGATGTTCCTGACCGAGGCAGCCTTTATCGGATTTATCGGTGGCGTGATCGGATTGATCATCAGTTACATTCTATCCTTTATATGCAATCTGTTCCTGCCTGCATTGGTGGGTTATGAAGGACAGAACATATCGGTGATCCCGTTCTGGCTGGTGCTTGTGGCAATCGCTTTCTCAACGTTGATCGGTATGATAGCCGGATTCTTCCCGGCACAGCGTGCGACAAAGCTGAGCCCGCTGGCAGCGATCCGGAATGAATAAGATTTTTATGTACAAAAAATAAAAGATGTGTGAACAACCCGAAGGATTGGTGTCTTCGGGTTGTTTTTTTGTAGCAAACAGTGCTATACTAATTGCACTGTAATTTACAAAGGAGTCATAGATGGAACGAGGAATACTGTTTTTTGATATAGACGGAACGATATTGACTGATGATGGAAAACGTCAGATCCCGGAGAGTACCAGACGGGCACTGGCTGCCGCAAAGGAGAAAGGACATCTGGTATTTGTAAATACAGGCCGGGTATTTTTAAATGTGGAGCCGATGATCCGGAACCTTGGATTTGATGGGTTCGTATGCGGTTGCGGCACCAATATCTATTATCACGGGGAGGAGCTGCTTCGACACCGGATTCCGGCAGAACAGTGCAGAGAGACTGTCCGGGTGATACAGAGGTGTGGGATTCAGGCCTTGTATGAGGCAGCTGATATGAACGGATTCGATCATCAGGGTGCGACGGATAATCCGATGATGGAGGACTTGATCCGGTACTTTACGGAGGATGGCAGAGTTGTAGTAGATGTGAATGCTCCGGAGTTTCATTTCGACAAGCTGACCGGCTGGATTCCGGCAGGGCAGGATATATCGGAATTCTTAAGCTATATACAGGGCAGATATGAGTTTATTGATCGCGGAAGCAACGATGACTATCAGATGTGCGAGATCGTTCCTGCGGGCTTCAGTAAGGCGAGCGGAATGAAGTTTTTACTGGATTATTTTGGAATTCCGCATGAAAGAAGCTATGCATTCGGCGATAGTACTAACGATCTTCCGATGTTAAATTATGCGGCACACAGTGTTGCAATGGGAGGAAGTGCACAGGTGGTATGTGATGCAGTAGAATTTGTTACAAGAAGTATTTATGAGGATGGACTGGAATATGCGATGCAGTATTTCGGATTAATATAGGGGAACATAAGGCATATGAAAAATATGAGCAGATCACAATTGAATATGATACTGGCAATTATGGCAGGAACCATGCTGTTGCTTTGTATCATTACAGGTGTGCTATATCAGGGACGTGATGAGAAAGCAACCGGATATGATGTGGAGACTATGAATGATGCATGGATCGTGGAAAGCAGTGCGGATTATGATACAGCAACGGATCTTCCCTGTCATCTGGAGTTTCAGAAGGGAGAGGCGGTCAGCCTTTCACATTATCTTCCGGAGCAGCTGGGCAATGATTATGCGATTGCATTCCGTTCTGTATATAATGAGGTACAGGTAAAGATCGGCGAAAAAGTGATTTATCAGTATGGAGTAGATGAGAAACGGCCGTTTGTACATGCAGCAGTGCCGAAATGGAATCTGGTTCCGATTGATGCAGAGTACGCCGGACAACTGCTTACGATCACACAGGTATCGGATTATTCCCGCTATGCCGGAGTCTTTGACCGGGTATATGCCGGCAGCCGGGATGCGTTGCGTTATCTGCAGTGGAGAGAGAATGGCTGGGGAGTGATTCTTTCAGCAGTTTTAATATTGCTTTGTCTTGGACTGTCTATCGTGGTGATAAGCATGCGCAGGCACCTGAAAGATCATCCGCAGCTTCTGTATTATGAAATATTTGCTGTGACGATCACGCTCTGGAATCTGTCCGGAAATCCGCTGCTGGCATCTTATATGGGAATGAATTATATGTTCTGGCTGGTACATATGTTAATGCGTATGCTATTGCCGGTAGTATGGCTACTGCTATTACGGACTTATATGCAGACAAAACGCTTGTTACAGCTGGTGGATCTGGGGATTCTGGCTGCCGGTATCGGATATGTGATTCTGACAGTGTTGCAGGTACTTGGCTTGCTGGAGTTTGCGGTGACCTATGAGGCAGTCAATGTGGTATGCGGAATCGGATTTGTTTTATATACCGTCTGCCTGATTTTGGGCTGGCTGAAATATCGGAAGGCAGAACTTCGGGGACTGGCGGTCAGCAATCTGGTTCTGTGTATAGCAGGGCTGATCCGGCTGTTCGTACGGCCGAACCATCTATATCAGCTGGAGGGAACTTTCTGGCAGATCAGTGTTATGGTATATTGTTACCTTCTGCTGGCGGCTGTAATTGAGACTTATATCCGGAGTGTGAAACAGAAGGTGAATCAGATAGAAGGAGAGTATCAGAGCCAGCGTGCAGAAGCGGTTGCCATGATGAATCCGAACTTTTTGTTCGCAACATTGAATCTGATCCTGACGTTGGTTAAGAAGGGTTCCGGGCAGGCGGCAAAATTAATATTTGCATTTTCGGAATATCTTCGTTATAATCTTAATTCTATCCGGGAGGATACTCTGATTCAATTTGAAGAGGAATTAAGTCATATAAAGACATATCTGGAGATACAGCAACTTCGGATGCCGGAAATGGAACTACAGATAGAGGATAAATTTCATGAGTTTTATGTACCGTCCAGAAGCTTGGAAGCAATCGTTGAAAATGCAGTAAAGCATGGCATCGGGAAGAATGAAAATCGTGGAAAAGTGATTATAAGAAGCTATGAACGCCGGGATTCTTACGCAGTGCAGATTGTAGATGAGGGTGTTGGGTTTGATACAGACATGCTATATCGAAAGGAAACACCGACCGGCATGAAGCGGATCCGGGAACGTTTAGAGAAGATCGGCGCTGTGTTAGAAGTAGTCAGCAGACCCGGAAAGGGAACAATCGTGACGGTTCGCTTTCCTAAAAAGAAGATAAATATTGAAAGGGCGGAATGACGTATGAATGAGAATATAGACATTCAGAAAAGCAAATTGAAATTTATTGAACAGATTCGGATTGCACTTAGTAAACCGTTATGGTATAAATCCTTATTGCAGCAGTCGATTGGAAAGCATATCTGCTATTTTCTGATTCTTTTGATATTGATTACAGTTATAAGATTTGTAATACCGTGTACGGCATATCTTCAGAGTGTTGGCGGCCTGAAGAATCTGATTTATAACGGGATTCCGGGTTTTTCATTCGAGAATGGAGTTCTTCAGGTGGATACTCCGGTAGATATAGAGCAGAATGGCGTCAGGATCATAATTGATACTTCTGTAGATGCCTATACAGTAGAAGATGCACAGAGCAAGGCAGCTGAGATGGGTGACAGCATGAATATCGTTTATATGATCAGCCGGACCAATGCAGTCAATAATATATCTTCCGTGACCTATGATTTGTCGTTGATGAACGGAATTACGATCAATAATGATGTGGTATATCAGGCGGCACCAATCTATCTGATATTCTACGGAATCTTCAGCTTTATCGGAAATATTATTGCCTATTTAATCAGCGCATTGTTCTTTGCGTTGTTTGGCTATCTCATGAACCGGGCATTGAAGCTGAATCTGAAATTCGGACAGATCTATGTGATCGCTTTATATGCGAAATCTGTGGAGATTTTGTTAGAGGCGGTACTGGAAGTAGTGGGAATTTCTCTGCTTTATTATGTGGGAAGCATTATCGGAATCTTTATTACCTGTAATTATATGACAAGAGGTATGAGTTCAATGCTCATACCTCGGTCAGGAGATTCCGATCAGGGTCAGGATCGACGGTTTTTTTAATAAGATCTTTCAGAAAAGGTTTCAAAAGATTAAGCCTTGTGAAGCAGCTGCTTTGCGAGGCTTAAAATATGCTCCGGCTGATCGGTAGACATCCGGCTGTTGTGGAATGCCGGCTCCAGAGTTACCTCACAGGTAAACCAGTCCGGGGGCAGGTAGGCATTAGCGGCATTTTCGGACGGAAACTCGACCTCAGCCAGAGCCAGTCCTTCAAAGGCACCATGAAAAAGGTCCAGTTCGATAGTGTAGCCATGTTCTTCCGGAATCTGATAACGTGTTTTACGGATCAGATTTCCGTCACATTTGGGAACCAGATGCTGATAGGCCGCTGCAGTAAGTGGAAGCTCGACTTCTTCCCGGCTCATCAGACCGGAAGATTTATAGGTGAAAAGATAGGTATCGTTCCAGCGGCGGATCCGGAGTACCGGTGAGGTATTGATATATCCCTGTTCTATTTCAATATGTGAATAGGAATCCAGCGATTTTGGGATGCGTTTGATTAAAAATTTGCGTTCGATTTCCATGAAGTTAAGACCTTTCTTTTCCGATTTTTTAATGTATTAAGAGGCAATGTAAGAAAATCTAAAACTTTTTGTAAGTCTTATATCTTGACTTTTTCCTCTATTCCGATTATAAACAAAGTATAAAGAGTAATTCAAGACTAATATTGTAATGAACTCCGGATCGTATATCCGGCAGTGTAGCAACGAGGAATGAATATGGAAATTGAGTATAGAAAGTGAGTAAAGATAGTTATGGTATATTTATTTATGGCTGATGGATTTGAAGAAGTTGAAGCCCTGACGGTAGTTGATATTTTAAGACGTGCCGGTGTGGAGTTAAAGACGGTATCCATCATGGGACGGAAGAATGTAACAGGCTCCCATCAGATTGAAGTGATGGCAGATCTGACATTTGAGGAAATCATTGAGAGAGCGGAGATGCTGATCCTGCCGGGTGGAATGCCGGGGACACTGCATCTGAAGGCACATAAGGGCTTGGAACAGCTGATTTTTGAAAGTGCAGAGCATGGAACCTATCTGGCAGCTATCTGTGCGGCACCGACCGTATATGGTGAAATGGGACTTCTTAGAGGAAAGAAAGCAGCCTGCTATCCGGGTATGGAGGATGGTCTGATCGGAGCAGAGGTCCGGTATGAGAATGTAGTAGCAGATGATAAGTTTATTACCAGCCGCGGACTTGGAACAGCCATTGATTTTGCTTTGAAGCTGGTAGAGATATTAAAGAGCAGGGATGAGGCAGATACGATCGCAAAGCAGATTGTATATGCGGATTAATGAAAACGTAGTATGAGGAGTGATACATATGAGAGCATTGGAGAACTTTTTCTTCTACCCTTTTATGGGAACTGATTTTTACCACATTGCATATTCCTTTTTTCTGTATGGTTCAGCCTGCTGGTTAATGGAGTGTATATTTGAGGCAATCCGGACAGGAAAGTTTACGAATCGGGGCTTTAATAAGGGACCAATCTGTACGATTTATGGTGTGGCATTTCTGTTTATGTATTTTCCGATGAAACCATTTGCGGGTAAGTGGGTATGGATGTTTATCATCGGCGCAACTGTTGCAACGATTCTGGAGTATGTGACCGGAGTGATCCTGGAGAAAACGATTCATCAGAAGCTATGGGATTATTCGGATTTTCCGTTGAATTTTCAGGGCAGAATCTGTTTTTTTATTTCCCTTGCATGGGGAGGACTGGTGGTTCTGGTTCTTGGATTGCTGCAGCCGCGGATCGAGGCAGTCATCAGCATGATACCGCGACCGCTTGGATTCCGGGTCCTGAATGTTCTGATCTGGATATATTTTATTGATCTGGCATTCAGTATTGCGATACGGAGTAAGTATGGTGCAGCCATGAAAGATAAGTTAGAAGATCAAAAAGAGAAGATCCGGCTTCGTTTCCATAATGATGAAATATAAGAAGTATAATGGAAATAATAGAAATTTGCAGATAAAGACAGTATGAACAAAATTAAAGTTTCGGTGCGGAATCTAGTGGAATTTATTTTCCGGGAAGGGGATATTGATAACCGGAGAGGTCAGGTATCCGATAAGGATGCGATGGAGGCAGGAAGCCGGATGCACCGTAAAATTCAAAAGAATATGGGCTCGTTCTATCGGAGTGAAGTGCCGCTGGTCATCCGGCTGGAGCAGGAACATTTTATTTTGCAGATTGAAGGACGGGCAGATGGAATCATAGAACAGGCAGGTGCCATTACCATTGATGAGATTAAAGGCGTTTATCGGAACGTAGATGAGATGGAGGCGCCTGTTTTTGTACATAAGGCACAGGCAATGGTATATGCTTATATCTATGGCAGGGAGCAGGAAGTTTCGGAAATCACGGTTCAGATGACGTATTGCAATCTGGAGACGGAGGAAATCCGGCGGTTTTCGGAGGTGTACTTATTTGATGAATTAGAGGAATGGTTCCGGAAGCTGGTTGGGCAATATATGGTCTGGGCAGATTATTTGTATGACCATCAGAGACTCCGTAATGCAAGCATTGAAAATGTTCAATTTCCATATCCGTACCGGACAGGACAACGGGATATGGTGGTATCGGTCTATCATGCAATCCGGGAGAAAACCGCATTGTTTGTACAGGCACCGACAGGCATTGGAAAAACACTTGCAACTATATTTCCTGCGGTACAGGCAATGGGACAGGAAATGGGCGATAAAATTTTTTATCTGACTGCGAAGACGATCACACGGACAGTTGCAGTCGAAGCGTTTGAAAAACTGCGGGAGGGAGGATTGCAGTTCTCATCCGTGGTTATTACGGCAAAGGAGAAGGCATGCTTTCAGGAGGAGTGTACCTGTAATCCGGAACAGTGCCCATATGCAAAGGGGCATTATGACCGGATCAATGCTGCGGTATTTGATTGCATTAATCATGAACAGAATATTACCAGAGAAGTGATATATGCATATGCCGGGAAACATCAGGTATGTCCGTTCGAGTTCTGTCTGGATGTCAGTCTCTGGGTTGATGGAATTATTTGTGATTATAATTATGTATTTGATCCGCGTGTCAATCTGAAACGGTATTTCGGACAGGGAGTACAGGGAGATTATATATTTCTGGTGGATGAAGCACATAATTTATATGAGCGAGCGAGCAGTATGTACAGTGCGGAGCTATATAAAGAAGAGTTTCTGAAGGTTAAGAAGCTGATAAAGCCATATAGTAATAAGCTGGCAGGGAAACTGGATGCCTGTAACCGGGTTCTGCTCGAAATGAAGAAGGAGTGTAATGGATATCAGGTGCTGGAATCTATTGATCCCCTGATCCACAGGTTGTTGTCCGTGCTTGGAGAATATGAGAAATTTCTGGAACAACATCACGGGCTGCCGGATGAAACAGAGATTCTTGAATTTTATTTCAAGATATATCAGTTTATGAATATCTATGAGCGAGTGGATGAGAGCTATGTAATATTCAGTGAACAGGTGAATGCGGACTCTTTTCGTATAAAATTATTCTGCGTAGATACATCTGTTAATTTGCGGGAATGCCTCGATAAGGGGCGGGCAGCGGTGTTTTTTTCGGCAACATTGCTTCCAATCCGGTATTATAAGAAATTATTGAGCGCGGAGGAAGATTATGCGATCTATATCGCTTCCCCGTTTCCGAGGGAACATCGACAGATTATGATCGGTTCCGATGTGAGCAGCCGCTATAGCAGGCGCGGGCAGAAGGAATACGAAAAGATCTATTATTATATAGAAAAGCTGATAGGTACCAGAGATGGAAATTATATGGTGTTTTTTCCGTCTTATCGGATGCTTCAGGACGTATATGCGATTGCCTGTGCAGAAGGCCTGGACAAACGGGTGACTCTGATCTGTCAGAATCCGAACATGAAAGAAGAAGCACGGGAAGAATTCCTGCAACAATTTGAAGGAGAGCAGGTAGTTGCTTTCTGTATTCTGGGAGGTATTTTTGCAGAGGGGATCGATCTGACCGGAGAACGGCTGATCGGAACGATCGTAGTCGGGATCGGACTGCCGATGGTATGCAATGAACGGGAGATCCTGCGGAATTATTTTGAAGAAAGGGAAGGCATGGGATTTGAATATGCATATTTGTATCCCGGTATGAATAAGGTGCTTCAGGCTGCAGGAAGAGTAATACGGACAGCCGAGGATCATGGTGTGATCCTGCTGCTGGATGAGAGGTTTCTAAGGAATACCAGCAGACAGTTATTTCCAAGAGAATGGGAAGATTATGAGATTGTACAGATGGATACGGTAGCGGCAGTCAGTGAAAAATTCTGGGTGGAACAGTCGGATAGAAAATGATATAATAGTAATATTATAATCTGACAACCATTGATAAAAAGGATATGAGTTATGAAAAAATTATACGTCAGTGATCTGGATGGAACTCTGCTGAATCAGCGGGGAGATATTTCGGCGACCACTGCTGAAAAATTGAATACCTGCATAGAACAGGGAATAGCATTTACTATTAATACAGCAAGAACACCGGCAACGACATTTCCTATCATGGCATCTGTGAATCTTCAGATTCCGTTTTCTATGATGAACGGTGTTCTGGTATATGATCCGGGCCAACAGGATTACCTGGAGGTCCATTCGCTTTCCAGAGAAACGGCAATGGTGATACTGGGAGTCATAAAGCTTTATGGACTGCAGTGCTTCATGTACACGATGGAGCATGGAACAATGTATACTTATTATGACAGTGTGGAATCCAGGTCACTGAATAAATTCCGGAATGAACGGATCATGAAATACGATAAGGTATTTACGGAAGTGGATGATCTGAGCATCTGTGCGGATCGGGGAGTTATTTATTTCTTTTTACGTGAGCGGAAAGAACGGCTGATGAATCTGTACCGGGATCTGCAGGTTGTCCGCGGAGCACATGCAATCATGTATGAGGACATCTATCATGAGGAATGGATGAACCTTGAAATCTACAGTGATCAGGCATCCAAATCAGCGGCACTGAACCGGATCAGGCAATGGGGTGATTTTGATTATCTGATCGGCTTTGGCGACAGCACAAATGACATTGAGATGTTTAAAGCCTGCGATGAAACATATGCGGTATCCAATGCATCCGCAGAGATTCAGGAGCTGGCAGATGGTATCATTCCGGGAAATGAAGAAGATGGTGTTGCCCGGTTTTTATATAAGGCATTACATATGGCAGGAAAGGAAAATTAGAAATGGAGCATATAACAGTTCGGGATATTTTAGAAGCAACAGGTGGCACTTTGTTGTGCGGAGATGCAGATACCGAGCTACAGGATATCTGTATTGATTCGCGTATAGTCAAAGAAGGAGATTTATTTGTGCCGATTATCGGAGAACGGGTAAATGCACACCGGTTCATTGAGCAGACTTTAAAGGTCGGAGCGGCAACACTGACGTCGGAGCATTATGCAATGAACGCACAGAAACCGTATATCAAGGTCAAGGATACCTGTCAGGCATTGACGGACATCGGATTCTATTTAAGAAAAAGGATTGAAATACCGGTAGTAGCAGTAACCGGAAGCGTTGGAAAGACGACAACCAGAAATATGATCGCGGCTGCACTTCGGGCACAGTATCAGGTGTTTGAAACACAGAAGAATTATAACAGCCAGATCGGACTTCCAATCATGATTTCCAGGGTTGGAAAACAGGATGAGATGGCGGTTCTGGAATGTGGCATGAGTGAGGAAGGTCAGATTGACATTCTGTCACGGATGTGTGAGCCGAAATATGCGGTGGTCACAACGATCGGTCTTGCGCATATTGAACAGTTAAAGACGCAGGAGAATATCCGAAAGGAAAAATTATCGATCATAAACGGATTGCAGCCGGGAGGTGTGCTATTTTTAAACGGTGATGATAAGATGCTTGCGGAAATGAGAGGAAAGATGCCATGTGAAGTCCGGTATTATGGTACACAGGCATGGTGTGACTACCGGGCAGAGGATATCCGGTTTGATGCTGATCGCAGTTATTTTACCTATGTGCATGGAGAAACGAGGATACCGGTAGAGCTTAGCATGCTCGGACTGCATAATGTACTGGATTGTCTGGCTGGTCTGGCAGTCAGCGATCAGGTGGGAATTCCGGTGGAGAAGGCCGCATTGCAGTTCCGGGATTTTCATGGATTACGGCAGAAGATTTTACGACTGGAGAATCGGTTTACGATTATTGATGATACCTATAATGCAAGTCCGGATTCTATGAAGGCGAGTCTGGATGTGCTTTGCAATATGAAAACAGAGGGCAGGAAGATTGCGGTTCTTGGCGATATGTTTGAGCTGGGAACGGATTCGGAACGGTATCATTACGAGGTCGGAGAATATCTGGCAGGGCTTCCGGTAGATGAACTGGTTGTAGTCGGAGAACGGGCAAAAGCGATCCATAAGGCACTGATCGATCATAAGTCCAGAATACTGGTTTCCGAATATATGGATAATGAAGAGGTGGCAATGTATCTGTTGGGAACTCTGATGCCGGATGACATTGTATTGATCAAAGGATCTAACGGTATGAAGATGAATGAAATCGTAGATTTACTGCAGAAAAGTAATTAATAAATTGTTTAGAAAAAAATTGTCGCATTGCATTGACAATTTCCGACGGATTTATTATAATTACAATAAATCAGTAATGATTACTATTTTTTTGAGAAAAGGAGTTTTTGATATGAAATTTGTATGTTCAGTATGTGGTTATGTTTATGAAGGAGAGCAGGCACCGGAAAGATGCCCGCAGTGTGGAGCACCGGCTGAGAAGTTTGTAGCACAGAGCGGTGAGAAGACCTGGGCTTCTGAGCATGTGGTAGGAGTTGCACAGGGTGTCAGCGAAGATATCTTAGAGGATTTAAGAGCTAATTTTAACGGTGAGTGCAGCGAGGTCGGTATGTATCTGGCAATGGCCCGCGTAGCTTATCGTGAAGGATATCCGGAGATCGGAATGTATTATGAGAAGGCGGCTTATGAAGAGGCTGAGCACGCAGCGAAGTTTGCAGAGCTGTTAGGCGAAGTCGTAACAGACAGCACAAAGAAGAATCTGGAGCTTCGGGTAGAGGCTGAGAACGGTGCAACTGCCGGTAAGACAGATCTGGCTAAGAGAGCAAAAGCTGCGAACCTGGATGCAATCCATGATACAGTTCATGAGATGGCTCGTGATGAGGCTAGACATGGTAAGGCATTTGAAGGACTTCTTAAGAGATACTTCGGCTAGGATCAGAGAAGAATTTGAGAGGAATAGGTATCAGTTACCTGTTCCTCTTTTTTGTCTGCGTAGACACCGAACCGGTAACTGTGCCTGCAGGTATTAGGACCACTGGGGGGGATTTGTGCAATTTGTCTGTATAAAACGATAAAATCTGAAAGTCGTTGTTGAATAGTTGAAAAAATTGGAAGAATGCTTGCAAAGGTTGCAAAAAGAAGGTATTATCAAGCTAATATATGAATTACTTATATGGTTAAGAGATGGAGGAATTGTTATGAGTACAGTTAAGAAACCTGAGACTAAAGTAGAAGCTAAGGCAGCAGATAAAGTAGAGGCAGTAAAGGTAACAGCTAAGAAGGCAGAAGCACCAAAGGCAGAGGCTGTAAAGAAGGCAGAAGCACCAAAGGCGGCAGTTAAGAAGGTAGAAGCACCAAAGGCAGAGGCTGTTAAGAAAGCAGAAGCACCAAAGACAGCAGTTAAGAAGGCAGAAGCACCGAAAGCAGCAGTTAAGAAAGCAGAGCCTGCAAAGAAAGCGGAAGCACCAAAGGCAGCAGCTAAGAAAGCAGAACCGGCGAAGAAGACAGCAGCTAAGAAAGCACCTGCAAAGAAGGCTGAGAAAGCAACCGAAGAGGTTTATATCGAGTTTAACAGTGCCAAGGTTTCAACTGCAGATATCGTTGCAAAGGTAGTGGAAGCAACCGGCAAGAAGGCATCTTCCATCAAAGTGCTGAATGTATATATCCAGCCTGAGACAGGAAAGACCTATTATACAGCAGATGGCGTGAGTGGAGAAATCGAATACTTATTCCAGTAATTTATTATTTGTTCAAACGGATATAGAAATAGCAGGACTCTTGTATTGACACAGATGCAGGATTCCTGCTATTTTAAATTATGTGAATAAATCTGACAGCCTCAGAGATCATATGATAGTGATGTGGAATATGCAGGATGTTTGGGAGGAATAGGAATGAAGAAGTTTGGATTGCTGTTGGCAGGGATCAGCCTGCTGATTGGCAACGGATATACAGGGTGGTTCAGTGGGAATCAGATTGCGTATGCTTATGCAGAAGAAACAACGGATACAGAGCAGGCAGGTGCAGAGACGGTAGCTACAGAGGAACCGGCTGTGGAGGAGGATGACACAGAGAAACTGGGTACAGAAGGGGGAGCTATAGAGGAAAGCTCCGAACAGGAGAATTCAACAGCCCTATTTACAGAGGAGTTGCAGACGGAAGATGCAGATAGCCGGAATGCGGCATCCAATATTACGATTGATGCAGCACACTTTCCGGATGCAAACTTCCGGACGTATATTTTGGATAAGGAGAATGGGGTTGATGCTAATGGAGATGGCATATTATCTGTGTTGGAAATACGTAATTGTAAAGAATTAAATATTGAAAAGTACGGTATTCAGGATCTGACCGGTATTGAATATTTTACATATCTGAAGTACTTAAATGTAAGTAAGAATGCATTGACGAAGATTGATATCAGTAAAAATTCCAAGCTGGTTGATTTGAAATGTACCGGAAATGCACTTACTGCACTGAACCTGAAGCAGAATACAAATCTGGAAACCCTGGACTGCAGTCAGAATCAGCTGACGGCACTGGATGTTACGAAGAACGAAAAGCTGGTTGATTTGAAATGTACCGGGAATGCACTTACTGCATTGACACTAACAGAAAATTCCGAGCTGGAATATCTGGATTGTGAAGGAAATAAATTAAGCAGTCTGAATGTGAGCGGGAATAAAAAGCTCTTATATTTGATTTGTGGAAATAATGTAATTACGACACTGGATTTGCAATATAACCTGAAGCTGGAGTGGTTAAGCTGTAGTCTGAACCGGCTGGCAACATTGGATTTAAGCCGGAATACCGCATTGCTGTATCTGGAATGCGAGAATAATAAGCTGACAACGATTGGCTTCGGAAATCTGGGAAAGCTTCAGTTTCTTAACTGCAACGGCAACCGGTTAAAGGCACTGGATCTCAGAAAGCAGACAAAGCTTCAGTATCTTTACTGTGATTACAACCGGTTGTCTGCACTGGATCTTACCGGAAATCCGGAACTCGCCATTCTCTACTGCTCCAACAACGCACTTCCATATCTGAATCTGGAGAAGAATACAAAGCTTCAGGATTTTCGGTGTGAAGGAAATACATATGGAATAAAGCCGGACAGCAAGCGCAGATATAATCTTTCTAAAATAGCCGGACTGAATATTAAGAAGCTGAGCGGGATCAATGGTGGTACTCTTTCCGGTAGTCAGGTGACGATGGATAAAAATGCAACACAGATTACATATACCTATGACTGTGGTAACAAGCAGAGTGCAAGTTTTACACTAACGGTTCCGGTCAGCGGGATCCGATTAAACCGGAGTAATTTAAAGCTTCAGAGAGAAGCGACCTATACATTGAAACCAACGATTACACCATCAATGGCCACGAACCAGAAACTGAAATGGACATCTTCCGACAGTAAGATTGCAACGGTGACTTCATCCGGACGGGTTAAGGGATTGAAAGCGGGAAGTGTAGTGATCACCTGCCAGGCAATGGATGGAAGCGGACAGAAGGCTACCTGCAGAGTGACTGTGGATACATACACACATACAGAGGCATTTGTAGCGAGATTATATACGGAGGCATTGAACCGGCAGCCGGATCCGGCCGGACTGGCATATTGGACACAGGAAATCCAGACCGGGAAACGAACACCGGTCGCAGTTGCCAGAGAGTTCTTTTTCTCACCGGAATTTAAAAATAAGAATCTGTCCCGAACAGAGTATGTGAAGGTCTTATACCGGACATTTATGGGACGGGAGTATGATAAGGCCGGACTGGATTACTGGGTAAAAAGATTAAATTCCGGAGACAGCCGGCGCAATGTGTTAAATGCATTTGCCGGATGCCCGGAATTTCAGAATATCATTAAAAAGTTTAAACTAAATTAGTTTTCGGATTTCTCAGAGGAGTGTTTGGAAGAACGATGTGGCAGCAGCTTTCGGAAGATGGCTGCTGTTTTTGCACGCTTGGCATCGGTATCTGCTTCCTGTTTCTCATATTTGGAACGCAGATAGACACCGGCTTCCGGCCGGTTTGTGATAATGCCGTCTATTTCTTCTTCCAACAGACGACTGATCGCTTTTGGGTCATCGGTCGTCCAGGCATAGACCGGAATCTTGTTCTGTGTCATACGCAAGAGGAAATCCGGAGTGATCAGCAGGCAATAAGCAGAGATAAAGTCTGCATGACAGTCGCGTAATCTGCGGACCGGAAAATATTCATTAAAATGAGTCCGGAAATCAGCTCCCTTGACACCGACTAGCAGTCCGACCGTTACATTGGGGTCGATGTGTTTTACCCGGCGCACGACAACGTCCAGGAAAGACTGCAGACGGTATTGGTCATAGGAATAATAGGTATTTACCATACTGATGAGCCGTTTCTCATAACCGGCTTCTTTTAATTCAATCAGTAAATGGATCTTGTTCCGGCAGAACTTTAAAACTTCTTCCAGAGTCGGAATGTGATATCCCAAAGCTTCCGATGCATCCGCAAGCTGCTGATATGTCAGAGTCCGGAGAGGAATATTGTTGATGGCCTCATCATGATAAACCACCAGTATCTTATCGAATGTCTGTCGCACATCCAGCTCGATGGCGTCAGCATGGACATCCATTGCAATCTGAAAGGCTTCCATTGTATTTTCACGGGCAGCCAGGTAAGAGGCACCTCGATGGGCAATGATTTCTGAACTCATAATAAATGTTACATCCTTTCTATCCTATATGCGTATGTTTAAGTTAAAAAGTAAGGCATAACTTATGTTAGTCTGATTTTAACGGAGAATTCTATGGAAAACAAGTGGTATTTGTGTAGAAAAAATGAAGAAATCATGTAGTTTATTAGTCATTTTTTTTGTCGTGCGGAAGAGGTTTGCAAGCAAAGGAAAATAATGGTAGAATAGCCATATATTTTTTATCGAAGGGGAAGACTATGAAAAAAAGAAACGTTGGTGCAATTCTTGTGCTGATCGTGTTGGCTGCCGGAATATTGCTATATGGCGGTGAACGGTTTTTTGCAGTACAAATACATAAAAATAATATGATTTCATCGGCGGAAGATCTGGGAATCCGGATTACAGATCAACTGCAGGAGGGCAACACTTCGTTTTCTACTTATGTCAATGGTCTGAGTGAGGCCAATCTGGTCGGAATCAATCACGGGCTGGATGGTTTTTTCGGACATGTTGCATCCTATACGGTTTTGCGGAAAGTGAATCCTCAGGTGCAGCAGGTACGATTTGACCTGGAACTGTCAGATAATTATTATGTGTACCAGAATCTGGTCAACGGACTTCCAATCGAAGGAAATGAGACCGCACAGAATCTGGCAGATAAAGTACAGGAAATCTTAGGGCAATGCGAGGATATGACAGATTATGAGAAGGTGGTATACTTCCATGATTATCTGGTTACGCATACGGTATATGGGTTCCTAAACGGAGATAAAGAAGAGTTATCCTATACAGCTGCAGGTTCTCTGTTATACGGTACATCGGTTTGCAATGGCTATGCGGAGGCAATGGAGTTATTGTTGATGTGCAGCGGTATTGATACTTATATGGTGGTAGGCACTGCAGATGGAGAGAGTCATGCATGGAATATAGTAACAATTAACGGGGAATGGTATCATGTGGATGTGACCTGGGATGATCCGCTGCCGGACACACAGGATCAGGTATTACATGCATATCTGAATATTGATGATGAGGTTATGGAACGGACGCATACCTGGAACCGGGATGCATATCCTGCATGTACTTCCATGGAGTTTAATTATTATGAGCAGGAAGGTGCGGCAGTCAGTAGCTTTAATGAGTTTAAAATCTATGTTTTAAAGAAGATGCGGGAAACAGACCGGATAGAACTGATGGTAAAAAACGCAGAAGAAGAGCAATATGACTGTGGATTTGTAGTGAAATCCGGAGGAGCTAAATCCGTGAACTGGCAGGAATATGAAGGTGAAAATTATACAGTTATGGTAATTACCATACAGAAATAAAGGCAGAATATAAGAAGAACAGTAGATTATAGAAAGAATAAAATAGTGAGGTGACAGAAAGAATGACAAGAACAGAGTTTTTACAGGAGTTACAGGACTCTCTAAGAGGTGAGGTAAATCCATCCATCATTCAGGAAACGGTAAATTATTATACAAGATACATTGATGAAGCAGTTGCCGGTGGACAATCAGAACAGGCGGTTCTGGAGTCTCTGGGACCTGCACGATTGATCGCAAAGTCGATCATTGAGGCGAATTCTGTGAAGCGGAATGCAGAGACAGCCGGTCAGACACAACAGGCACAGGAGGAAGCTCCGAAAAAAAGGAGCGGCTTTACATTCCGCTCCTGGTATGGACGTCTGCTTCTGATCCTGCTGGCTTTTGTGGCAGTCGGTATTATACTGGCACTGATAGTCGGTACAGCAGTTGTTGTATGGAAGCTGTTGCCGGTGCTTGCCGTGATCATTCTGATCATTGTTTTGGTACGGGTATTTCTGCGAATCGGTAAAGATTAGGGGATTAAGACCATAATATCAGGGGTCAGGATATCAGAGATCGGATAAACTGACAGAAATCAGGCCCTAAGCGTTCCGGCAGATATCGGCTGCAGACCGATGCATATTGCTCGCGGTCTGCCGGAGCGATTCGGAGCATGGCCTCGGATAATTTTTCAACCTGCTCCTGATCCGTACCACTGCAGTCATAATAAGAGATGGCATTGCCTGCGATTTCTTCAAAAATAGACAGGCTGCTTGCCAGAATCGGCTTGTTATAATGCATGGCTTCGATGACCGGAATACCGAAACCCTCTGCTCTGGATGGAAAAAGAAAGCCGGAGCAATGTTCAAAGAGAACGGATTTCTGTTCCTCATTGACATATCCCAGGGAAACAAGTCCCGGAGTCGTCTGGCTGATCTCATCATAGAGCTTCTGAATGTCGGCCTCCCGGATCTTGCCACCGAGATACAGGTTCTTTGTACCGCCGGATTTCCGGTAAAGCTGATAAGCCTTTAGCAGAAGATCGGTACCCTTTCGTTTCTCCAGATTTCCGATATATAAGAAATAATCCTCATTCAGGATCGGAATATCCGGAAACAGAACCGTTGGAGACGGAAGAGTATCCTCATTGACCGGATTTTTGATAATAATGTAGCTGATCAGATTCGGTAAGGCAGTTGCTTTTGCAAAGCGCTGCTCGACATCCCGCTTGGTCTCCATGGAGTTATAGGTCAGACCGTCTGCCTGTTTCATGGTCTGTTTTAATCCGTATTTAAAATAAATCGGATAGATATGTCCATGATTTTCCGGCTGGGTTAATGGGAAAACATCATGGATGGTGACCAGAATCTTACCGGAAAACCGTTTCAGACGAACCGGAATTAAATTATTCGGTTCCCAGAACAGATCCGGATGATAGTAGTCTAACGAGTCCTGAACGAACCGGAAATATTTAAGCACCTGAACACTCTGGGAAATCTGCGTACCATAGGTAATGATCGGGACACCGCGTTCGGCCAGATCAAGCATCTCATCGCTGGTGGCAATATCACTCAGCAGAGTAATTTCGAAGTCAGGTTCTTTGAGTAATTCTATTAAAAAGTCATATAAATACATGCCGATTCCACTTGGATGACTGCCAAGTGAACGTGCATCTACTAATAATTTCATGTTTTTTCACCGCCTTTGCTAGATTATAGCTTAATTAATATGGGTTTTCAATATTGTTTCCGGAAGAAAAGAAGGGTATGATAAGAACAGAATAAAACAGGGTGAAAGGGGTATGCATATGGAAGATAAGATAAAGGAATTAAAGGAAATTGTACATGCAAGCAGTAAGGTTGTGTTTTTTGGCGGAGCAGGTGTGTCAACGGAAAGCGGTATCCCGGATTTCAGAAGCGTGGATGGACTGTATAATCAGAAATACAAGTATCCGCCGGAGCAGATTATCAGCCACAGCTACTATAGAAGCCATCCGGAAGAGTTTTTTGAATTCTATAAGGATAAGATGATCTTTACAGATGCGAAGCCGAATGCTGCACACATCCGGCTGGCGGAGTTGGAACGAGAAGGCCATGTGCAGGCAGTGATCACGCAGAACATTGACGGACTGCATCAGATGGCAGGCAGTAAGGAAGTGCTGGAGCTGCACGGATCGATCCACCGGAACTATTGTGAAAAGTGTCACCGGTTCTATGATCTGGACTATGTGGTTCATGCAGACGGAGTTCCGAGATGTGAGTGCGGCGGGATCGTAAAGCCGGATGTGGTTTTATATGAGGAAGCATTGAATCAGCAGACGATTGAGAAAGCATTGTATTATATTTCACAGGCGGAGGTGTTGATTATCGGGGGAACATCGCTGGTAGTCTACCCGGCAGCGGGAATGATCGATTATTTCCGCGGAAAGCATCTGGTAGTGATCAATAAGACACCGACACCGAGGGATGAGAATGCGGATATTCTGATTCAGGACAGTATCGGAAAAGTGTTCTCACAAATATAAAGGAAACAGGAGAAAATCTGAAAAAAACATAAATTTCTTTTTCTGTCAGATAATTTATGCTATACTGTAAAGTATGAAAAGTTATAGGAAAAAAGTGTGAGGAGTGATCATGTGCAGGGAAATTTTTCAGAGATTACAAAGGAATTGGTGGATTTATCGGAAATCTGCAGAAAGAACGGCAGCATTGATCCACAGCTGTATGTAGAATATGATGTAAAGAGGGGATTACGGGATATTAACGGTAAGGGAGTTCTGACAGGACTTACCGAGATTTCTAAGATTCAGTCATATACGCTGGTAGATTGTGAAATGGTTCCGTGCGATGGTAAATTGTACTATCATGGTGTTGATATTGAGGATATAGTCAGTGGATTTATTAAAGAAAAGCGGTTTGGATATGAGGAAACTTTATATCTGTTGTTGTTTGGAACACTTCCGACACAGGTGCAGTTAGATCAGCTGAATCATTTACTGGAGGAGTATCGGTCACTTCCAACCAGTTTCGTGCGGGATATTATTATGAAAGCACCGAGTAAAGATATGATGAATACACTGGCCAGAAGTGTACTGACATTGTATGCGTATGACGACAGGGCAGATGATACATCATTGCCGAATGTATTAAGACAGTGTCTGCAGTTGACAGCACTGGTGCCGCTGATTTCTGTCTATGGTTATCAGGCATATAAGCATTATCATGATGGGCAGAGCCTGTTCATTCATCTGCCGCAGCCGGGGCTGTCAACCGCAGAGAATATTTTATATCTGTTACGTGAGGATAGCAAATATACTGAGCTGGAGGCGAGAATTCTGGATCTGGCGCTGGTGCTTCATGCAGAGCATGGCGGTGGTAATAATTCCACATTTACAACTCATGTTGTAACGTCATCCGGAACGGATACGTATTCCTGTATTGCGGCATCTCTCGGATCCTTAAAGGGACCGAAGCATGGCGGGGCCAATATCAAGGTAGTCCGGATGTTTGAGGATATGAAAGAAAAGGTCAATGACTGGACGAATGAGGAAGAAATCAGACAGTATCTGAAGGATCTGTTAAATAAGAAGGCATTTGATCATCAGGGACTGATCTATGGAATGGGACATGCGGTTTATTCTATTTCGGATCCTCGTGCGAATATTTTTAAGCAGTTTGTAGAGAAGCTATCGGTTGAAAAGCACCGGGAGGAAGAATATGCACTGTATGCGCTGGTGGCCAGACTGGCACCGGAGGTAATAGCCGAGGAGAGAAAGATTTATAAGGGTGTCAGTGCCAACGTGGATTTCTACAGCGGTTTCGTATACAGTATGCTGGATCTTCCGACAGAGCTTTATACACCGATCTTTGCAATTGCAAGAATGGCCGGCTGGAGTGCGCACCGTATGGAAGAGCTGATCAATCAAGGCAAGATTATAAGACCGGCATACAAATGCGTAGCGAAGACACAGGAATATATACCGATGTCGGAACGTAAATAAGGAAATATCAGAATTTATAGAAATATTTGATTTATAGAAGAAACAGGAGAGAATATGGAACAGTTACCCAAAGATCCTATGATGCTGCTATCGGTTGTCAATACGAAGCTCCGAGATTTTTATCCGTCTCTGGACGCACTCTGTGAGGATATGGAGGTGGACCGGCAGGAGATTGAGACGATCTTGCAGAAAATCCGGTATCAATATAAGGAAGACTTGAATCGTTTTGTATAGTAAGGAAAGGGACAGTCCGGAGAAGGGACTGTCCTTTTTGAGCAATATGCACAAAGAATAAAACAGAAAATTGTTAGCACTCTACTTGAATGAGTGCTAAAAAGTTGTTGACAAGTGAAAATAGCTGTGTTATATTCGGAATAGAACAAAGAAAAGGAGGTTTTCAATATGGATGCTGAGAAATTTACAAAGAAATCACTGGAAGTAATTGAAAATTGTTCCAAACTTGCCTATGAATATAACAATCAGGAGATTGATCAGGAACACCTGTTACTTAGTATGGTGACCACCGATGATTGTCTGATTGCCAAGATGATAGAAAAGATGGGAATTGATCTGAAAGGGTTTACTGCAGAATGTGAACGTGCAGTGGCATATCGGCCGAAGGTAACGGGTACCAGTGACGTGTACATGAGCCGGGAGTTTACAATGACACTGATGGATGCCGAGAATGAATCAAAGCAGATGGGGGATGCCTATATATCTGTAGAGCATATCTTCCTGGCAATGATCAAGAAGGCAAATAAAGCAGTACGCGGTATCTTTCAGAAATACGGAATTACCAGAGATGCGTTCTTGAAAGCATTGATGTCTGTCCGGGGAAATCAGAAGGTAGAGACGGATAATCCGGAGGCTACGTATGACAGTCTGTCCAAGTATGGCTATGATCTGGTAGAGCGTGCGAGACAGCAGAAACTGGATCCGGTAATCGGCAGAGATCAGGAGATTCGAAATATTATAAGAATTCTGTCCCGTAAGACGAAGAATAATCCGGTTCTGATCGGTGAACCCGGTGTAGGTAAAACTGCTGCAGTAGAGGGTCTGGCACAGAGAATTGTCCGGGGAGATGTACCGGATGGATTAAAGAATAAGCAGATTTATGCATTGGATATGGGTTCTTTGCTGGCCGGTGCCAAATATCGTGGTGAGTTTGAGGAACGTCTGAAGGCAGTGCTGGATGAGGTTCGGAAGAGCGAAGGAAAAATCATTCTGTTTATTGATGAGCTGCATACGATCGTAGGTGCCGGTAAGACGGATGGTGCCATGGATGCAGGTAATATGTTAAAACCAATGCTGGCAAGAGGTGAGTTGCATTGTATCGGTGCAACGACTCTGGATGAATACCGGCAGTATATTGAGAAGGATGCCGCACTGGAGCGGCGGTTCCAGCCGGTTATGGTAAATGAGCCAACGGTAGAGGATACGATTTCTATCCTGCGTGGATTGAAGGATCGGTATGAAGTGTTCCATGGTGTTAAGATTACGGATGGTGCACTGGTATCTGCGGCAACGCTTTCCAACCGATATATTACCGACCGTTTTCTTCCGGATAAGGCAATTGACCTGGTGGATGAAGCCTGTGCCATGATCAAGACAGAGCTTGATTCCATGCCGATGGAGCTGGATGATATGTCTCGTAAGATCATGCAGTTGGAGATTGAAGAGGCCGCCTTAAAGAAAGAGGATGACCGGTTAAGTAAGGAACGGCTGGAAGAACTTCAGAAGGAATTGGCTGAATTAAAGGATCAGTTTGCAGGAGCCAAGGCAGACTGGGAGAAAGAGAAGAAAGAGGTTGAGCATGTTACAAAGCTTCGTGAAGAGATAGAATCTCTGAATAATCAGATTCAGATTGCACAGAGAAATTATGATCTGAACCGGGCAGCGGAATTGCAGTACGGCAAACTTCCACAATTGCAGAAAGAACTGGAAGAAGAGGAAGAACGGGTGAAAGCCGAAGGGCATACATTGGTACATGAAAGTGTTACCGATGAAGAGATTGCAAAGATCATTTCCCGGTGGACCGGTATTCCGGTAGCTAAATTAACAGAAAGTGAGCGAAATAAGACACTGCATCTGGATAAGGAGCTGCATAAACGGGTTGTCGGACAGGATGAGGCAGTGGAACTGGTAAGTGAAGCAATCATTCGTTCCAAGGCAGGTATTAAGGATCCGACGAAGCCGATTGGTTCGTTCTTATTCCTTGGACCTACCGGTGTCGGTAAGACAGAGCTTGCCAAGACATTGGCAGCCAGTTTGTTTGATAATGAGGCCAATATGGTGCGTATCGATATGAGTGAGTACATGGAGAAACATTCCGTGGCAAGACTGATCGGAGCGCCTCCTGGATATGTAGGTTATGATGAAGGCGGTCAGTTGACAGAGGCTGTTCGGCGGAAACCGTATTCGGTAGTTCTGTTTGATGAGGTAGAAAAAGCACATCCGGATGTATTTAATGTACTGTTGCAGGTATTGGATGACGGACGTATTACGGACTCAAAGGGTAAAACCGTTGATTTCAAGAATACGATTCTGATCATGACATCTAACATCGGTTCCCAGTATCTGCTGGAAGGAATTGACGAACAGGGTAACATTAAGCCGGAAGCACAGGAAATGGTAATGAATGAGCTGCGTGCGCATTTCAGACCGGAGTTCTTAAACCGTCTGGATGAAACCATTATGTTCAAGCCATTGACGAAGGAAAATATCGGCGGTATTGTTGACCTGCTGATCACAGACCTGAATAAGCGGCTGGCAGACCGTGAGATTGAAATCAGTGTTACGGACGAAGCAAAGGCATTTATTATCGATCATGGTTATGATCCGATTTACGGTGCAAGACCGTTGAAGCGGTATCTGCAGAAGAATGTAGAAACACTGGTAGCCAGACTGATCTTATCCGACAAGCTCGGAATGAATCAGAAGGTAACGATCGATGTGGAAAACGGAGAGTTGACCGCACGGTAATCAAGTGGATAGGTGATGGATTATGCAAGGGAGAGGAGCCTTCGGGTGCTTCTCCCTTTTTATGTGAACGGATGATTGCCGTCCTGCGATACAAGGAGTGGCTGCCTATGCAACTACCGTCCCGCGATACAGGGAGCAGTGCAGGACGTGCTCCCGCTCAAATCGGAACATAGCGGTACGTAAGATGCCAGAAGACGGCATCTAAGTACCGATGTTCCTACATGGTCCTGTCACTTGCTCCTGTATCTTGGGACTGATGTGGCATGCACAGATTTTGTCCCATCGAGTTTGAGTGTGCAGGCATAGCATAGAAGTGCATTCGGATAGTTCAGACAGTAATGTGCATAAAAGATG